>JACXTT010000077.1_pt1 | contig 140022 bp, 131 predicted proteins | sample 9270951 | NCBI WGS metagenome assembly JACXTT01 (sample SAMN15532306, study PRJNA645909) | rock metagenome | isolation source: weathered quartz diorite | place: Puerto Rico | collected 2017-06-21 | reverse complement strand
GTGGTGAGCCGGCTGGGACTCGAACCCAGGGCCCTCGCCTTAAAAGGGCGATGCTCTACCGACTGAGCTACCGGCTCACTAGAGGATGCTGAAAATGGCCGCTCACTGCGTTCTCGCGTCGCTCAAATCCTGCGACGTACCATCAAACTGTACGACTCGGGTTCTCACTCGCTGCGGCCTTGTCAGCGACCATTTTGACCATCCTGGAGTACAGACTCGCTTCGTTGCTCATGAAGCGACTGGGATGGGACCAGCGGAGAACGCAGTGCATCATAGCATTGACGCATGATCGATGACTATTGACTATTTTCCGGGGCGTTTGGGACGGCGGCGGGAACAGTCCAAGGGGTTACGCAGCATGATCGTCTCTGCGCGCTTGGACCCGGTCGAGATCATATCGATTTGGCACTGCGCCAACTCTTCGATACGCGCGACGTAGCGTTTCGCTTCCACGGGGAGTCGCATATAGCTGGTCGTCCCCGTCGTCGCGCTGGTCCACCCCTTCATCCGCTGATAGACCGGCACGCAGTTGGTCAAGATATCGAGATCGGCCGGCATGGCCTTATAAAGGGTGCTCTCATGTCGGTAGCCGATGCAGAGCTTCAACTCTTTGCAACCGTCGAGCACATCAAGTTTGGTGACCGCCAGCGAGGTGAGCCCGTTCACCAGCGTGGCATGACGAACCACGACCGCGTCAAACCAACCGCAGCGTCTCGCACGTCCCGTCGTCGAGCCGAACTCCCGCCCGCGTTCTTGGAGTCCCCGTCCAACCTCGTCGGTCAGTTCGGTTGGAAATGGCCCGCTCCCGACTCTGGTGGAATAGGCCTTGGCAATGCCCATGACCGCGTCGATCATCGTCGGGCCGACACCGGTTCCGGTGCACGCGCCACCGGCTGCTGCGCTGGACGAGGTCACGTAGGGATAGGTCCCGAAGTCCACATCCAGGTTCGTGCCTTGAGCACCTTCAAACAAGACCGTCTTGTTCTTCTCAATCGCGCGGTTCAGCAAAGTGGTGGCGTCGACAATGTGGCTTTTGAGCCGATCGGCATAGCCCATATATTGATGGAAGACTTTCTCGACTTGAAACGTCTCGACCTTATGGAGTCGCTCTAAGAACCAGTTCATTTCGACGAGATTCTCTTCCAACTTTTTCTTGAACAAGGGGGGATTCAGCAGATCGCCCATCAGAATCCCGATCCGCGCCATCTTGTCGGCATAGGACGGCCCAATCCCTCGCCCGGTCGTCCCGATTTTCCGCGATCCTTTGGACTGTTCCGATGCCCGATCGATCGCCTTATGATAGGGAAGGATCAGGTGCGCCCGCTGGCTAATGGCGAAGTTCTTTCCGATCGCGATGCCCTTGGTCTGAAGCTGATCCATTTCTTCGATGAGAGACCCGGGATCTACGACGACACCATTGCCAATGACACAGGTGGTCCCCCGATATAAAATTCCCGACGGGATGAGATGAAAAATGTAGGTGCCACGTTCATTGATGACGGTATGCCCGGCATTGGACCCGCCCTGATAGCGCACGACAAAATCGGCATCGCGAGCTAAGATATCGACGATCTTGCCCTTGCCTTCATCGCCCCATTGCGCGCCGATGATAACGAGATTACCCATCGTGGAAATTCCCAGCCGGTTTCTGCACGAAAAAATGGCTCTGACCGGATTGGGAGATCAGAGCCAAGGGGGTTTATGGTAGGTGCCCCCCTTTCGTTTGTCAAGCCGCCCCCCATCCGACTTCCTATGCCGATTGAACCGATGGGGAAATGGGCCGTTGCTTTCTTGACTGGTCTGTATCTGCGTGTTAGCATGCGCAGGATCGTTCTCAACGCCTCAATTTTTCGATTCATTTTCGCTTTCTCATGACTAATCGGGTGGGGCTGTGGCGCAGTTGGGAGCGCGCGTGAATGGCATTCACGAGGTCGCCGGTTCAATCCCGGCCAGCTCCACCAAACCGCACTTCGTGCGTACCGTCGGCTATTCTAGGGTTTTGGTAATTGAGCCGACGGATAAACCCCATAAGTGCGTGGCAGTTTGCTGACGTATTACCGGTTGAGCCGATCGCGGCCGGAGAGACCCCGTAATAAGCTTGCGCATTCTTGAATGTTTGCCATGTTTCATTTCCTTCCTTTGCCTCGCCTTCCCACGCGCTAGCTGTCATCTCATTCGAGTTCGTCTCGGTTGATCCAGTCATTCCATTTCACACGGAAGGTTTGTGCCGATGCTCCAAATTGAATCACTCAGCAAACAATATTCCACGAAGGTGCTGCTCACCGAGGTGTCTGCGCATCTTCGACCGAATTCGCGAGTCGGCTTGGTTGGCCCCAACGGCGCGGGGAAGACCACGCTCTTCCGCATGATCCTGGGGGAAGAATCACCGGACGAAGGCTCGATCCGTAAACGGCCTCGTCTTCGGGTCGGCTACCTCCCGCAGGAACTCGAAACCATTACGGGGAAGACTGTCCTGGATGCCGCGCATCGCGATGAATACCCGGAACACGAAGCCAAGCGCATCCTGATGGGGTTGGGATTTACGGAGGTCGATTTCGATCGCCTTGTCGAGAAACTGTCCGGAGGCTACCGGATGCGGGTCGCGCTGGCGCATTTGCTCTTGTCGAACCCCGACGTGTTAATGCTCGACGAGCCGACCAACCATTTGGATAAGCCGACTCAGCGATGGTTCGAACAGTTTCTGCTCGATTCGGGAATGACCCTTCTGATCATCAGCCATGACACCGCCTTTCTGGACCGCGTGGTCACGCACATCTGGGAACTTCGGCATCATAAGATCGAGGAATACCGAGGCAACTATTCGCTCTTCCGCAAACTGAAAGCCGAAAAGGATGCTCAATTACAGGCCTCGGCAACTCGCCAGTCCAAAGAGATCGCTCGGGTCCAGAAGTTCGTCGATCGCTTTCGGTATCAGGCGAACAAGGCCAGCCAGGTTCAATCGCGCCTCAAACAGCTCGAAAAGGTCAAGCGGATTGAAATCCAGCGAGATCCAAAACGAGTCAAGTTCCGATTTCCCCTCCCTTCGGCCAGCGGCCGTCAGGTGTTGGACCTGGCCGGAGCCAGTAAGCGCTACGGTGAAAAGGTGGTCTACAAGACACTCGATTTTTCGGTGGAGCGCGGCCAACGAATCGCACTGGTGGGAGAAAACGGCGCGGGAAAGAGTACGCTCCTGAAGATGCTCTCCGGCGTGCTTCCTCCCGATACGGGCACGCGGACTGTGGGGCATGGAGTGACCCTGCACTACTTTGCGCAGCATCAGGCCGAAACCCTCAACCCCGAGCACTCGATTCTCGAATCGCTCGAAGAAGTCACGAAACATGCGGAGATGAATTTCCTGCGAGGCATCGCGGGCGCATTCTTGTTTTCAGGACAGGATCAGAAAAAACCGATCAAGGCCCTGAGCGGCGGTGAGCGGAATCGGGTGGCCTTAGCCCGCATGCTGGTCGAGCCGGCCAATACCTTGTTGCTCGACGAGCCCACGAATCATCTCGACCCCGCGTCGGTCGATGTGCTGACGGACGCGCTGGCCGAATTCCCCGGCACCATCGTCTTCATTTCCCATGACCCGACGTTTCTCACGCGAATCGCGACCCGGGTCGTCGAAATCGAGGAGGGACAGGCCCGCAACTACCTCGGCGACTACGAGTACTATCTCTGGAAGAAGGCTCAAGAATTCGAATCGATCAAGGAAACGAAGGAGGAACTCCAGTCAACACCGCCACCAAATGCTTCCGGTCCCACTCGTGCGATGGAACAGCAGGTACTGCCAAAAGCGCGAGGAGGAGAGCGACGCGATCTGACCAAGACGCAGGCACGATTGGAAAAGCAGGTGTCCCGGGCGGAGATTGAGATTACCGAGGCCGAAGCAAAGATCAAAACACGCGAAGCGGAGCTGGCCGATCCGAAACTCTACGCTGAGTTCGACCGTTGGAATCTCCTGCATCAAGAGCAGGAGGACTGGAAGCGCGATCTCGAACGACTGACTGCGCGCTGGGAATCCTTGTCGGCGGAACTGGAAGAGGTGAAACACAAGCTGGGAGCATTATGCTGATCTTGTGGGACGGTCAAACGACTCACCAGTACGGCCGCGGTCAGCAAAGAGACAACGCGTCCTGTTTCTGTGATACGTCGAGGACCCTCAGCGCAATGAGCACGAAACTGAAAGGATTTTCCACACCCTACTAGACAGAGGCCTTGAGCGTTTCTTCAAGATAGTAATAGAGCCAGCGGTTCTTCTCTTTTGTCACCAATTCATCCCACACCACCCCGATCAAGTAGCCTTTCCTTTCCCACGGCCTGACCCAGGCGACGGTCCCATCGAGCTTTTCCTGCTGTTCGACTCGATCGGAATCTAGGAATGCGAGTGACACGGTGACTTTCTCATTCGGGGGGAAACGATCTTTCGTATGAAGCCCGGCCCCGATCTTGTTCACATTGTCCAGGACTGCCGTACAGGCCCGCCCGCCGCTCTTCGGCGACACCAACGCGGATCCCACCAACGTGGCACGGACGAATTTCCTTCGCTCGCTCAGCGCGACCATACTGGCCGAAGGTTTGACTTCCGAACGCTTCATTAATGTAAGTATAACCGATTAGGCGGGAATGTAAACCGGATAATTGGCCCTATTTCGGCGGCTTAGGGCGGTAATACCGGCGATGGGTCAGCGCCGGTGGCAGGTGGGCTTGCTCCGTTCGTGCCAATGGGTCGTCATGGACATAGCGGTAAGCGGTCCCATAACCCAGTTCCTTCATCAGGGAGGTGACGGCATTCCGGAGATGGAGCGGAACCGCCAGATTGCCATGGACTTTCGCATCCTTCAGCGCTTCCAGCAGACCCACGTATGACGCGTTGTCCTTGGGCCGTGAGGCCAGGTAGGTGGTGCCATGAGCCAGATTGATCTGCGCTTCAGGAAGCCCCACGAATTGGACGGCGTGTGCCACCGATGTGGCGACGAGCAGGGCTAACGGGTCCGCATTGCCGATATCCTCGGAAGCAAAGATCACCATCCGACGGACGATGAACTTTGGATCCTCGCCGGCGTCCAGCATTCGAGCCAACCAGTAGAGCGCCCCGTCTGGGTCGGAATCACGAAGGCTTTTGATGTAGGCCGAGATCAGGTTGTAGTGCTCCTCTCCTGATTTGTCATAGCGCAACGCCTTTGTCCGCAGTGCTGCGTCGACCGCCTGGACATCGATCTCTCTCGTTCCATCCGGTCCTGCGTCGCACTGCTCGACAATGAACTCCAATGCGGTCAGGAGGACTCGGGCATCCCCATTGCCGAAGGCGATCAATCGCTGTCTCGCTTCCCGTGAACAGTGAACCTGCTTTCCGCCCAATCCGACGGTCTGGTCCGCCAACGCTCGATTCATAATCTGTTCCAATGCCGTGCTGTCCAGAGGCTGGAGAACCACGACCAGGGAGCGCGACAAAAGAGGACTGATGACCTCAAAGGAAGGATTCTCAGTGGTTGCACCGACCAATACCACCGTGCCACGCTCCACATGCGGGAGAAACGCATCTTGCTGCGCTTTATTGAAACGATGGATTTCATCGACGAACAGGACGGTTTTCCGTTGCTGGACGGCCAGCCGATGTTCAGCGGTCTTGATGATCTCACGCAGTTCGGGAATCCCCCCGGTCACCGCTGAAAATGCGACGAAGTGAGACTTGGTGTGTCGGGCTATAAGATGTGCGAGGGTGGTTTTCCCGGATCCCGGAGGCCCCCAGAAAATCACGGAAGACAATCGATCGGCTTCAATCGCCTTTCGCAAGGGACAATCCCGCCCGACAATGTCATCTTGCCCGACAAAGTCGTTAAAGTCCTGTGGGCGCATCCGTTCCGCCAGCGGGGCAACCGTTTGATTCCGAGGCTCCGAGGCGGAGAACAGATCAGGTCGTGGTTCATGTGACATTGGCATTACATACTCTCCTGAACGAATGGATTGTATACACCGGTTGCGCGGGGCGCAAACAGGCTCTTGACCCCGATCGCCGTCGATGCTACGAACAGCCCTGTTCACGGAGCAGCTGGTGCAGGCCAAGATCAACGGCATTTCGATGGCGTATCATGAGGAGGGGAGCGGAGCTCCGATCGTCTTTCTCCACGCCTTTCCCCTCAGCCGGATGATGTGGGCGCCACAAGAACCCGCGTTCGCTCCGCAGTTTCGGATCATCACCGTGGATCTGCGCGGGCATGGCGAATCCGATGCACCGCTTTGGCACTATACCCTCGACCAAGCCGCCGATGATGTGCGAGGTCTGCTCGATCATCTGTCAATCCGGCAGGCGATCTTCGTCGGGCTTTCCATGGGGGGCTATATTCTCTTCGCGTTCTATCGAAAATATGCCGACCGTGTGAAAGGGATGGTGCTGGCCGACACGAAGGCCCAGGCGGATACGGACGAAGGGAAGCAAGCACGGTTTGAGATGGCTCAAGTTGCGTATAAGCAAGGGCCGAATGCCGTGGCCGACATCATGGTTCCAAAACTCCTGAGCTCTGCAACGATCCAGACGAGACCGGAGCTTGTTCGGCGAGTCCGCACCATGATCGAAGGCAATCAAGTCAGCGGCATTGCCGGGGATTTGATGGCAATGGCCGGACGGGCCGATTCGCTGCCGCTCCTCAACCGGATCACCTGTCCCACGCACATCATCGTCGGTGCACTGGATCAACCCACTCCGCCATCTGACGCCCAACTCATGGCAGACAGAATTCCCAATGCCCGCCTGACCGTCATTCCACAAGCCGCCCATCTCTCGAACTTGGAACAGCCCGGCCTGTTCAACGATGCGGTCCGCTCTTTTGTTTTGAATGCAACGAGGTAGCCCGGTACGAGAGGATCTCTCACCGAACCATCAGTCTGGATCGCCGACGCTGCCGTGGCGGATCAATTTGAGAAACTCTTCGCGGGTCTGGGATTGACTGCGGAACGCTCCCAACATGGAGCTGGTGACGGCGATCGTGTTTTGTTTTTCCACTCCCCGCATCATCATGCAGAGGTGGCGCGCTTCGACAACGACACCGACCCCATGCGCATTCAACTTGGCGCTCAAGGTTTCGGCGATCTGAACTGTCAGCCGTTCCTGTACCTGTAATCGCCTTGAGAAGACATCGACAATCCTCGGGATCTTACTGAGGCCGACGACTTTCTTGTTGGGCAAGTAGCCGACATGGACTCTGCCAAAAAACGGGAGCAGGTGATGCTCACACATACTGAAGAAATCGATGTCTTTGACGATGACCATCTCATCGTATTCGATTGGGAACAGGGCTCCGTTTAACAGTTGGTCGATATCGCGCTGATAGCCCTGTGTCATAAAGGCCAGTGCTTTGGCCACACGCTCCGGCGTCTTAAGCAGACCGTTTCGATTTGGTTTTTCGCCCAAGGCAAGCAGCATGTCTGTGACGAGGGATTGGAGCACCGGCAGGTCTGCGGGTTTGCCACTCCCACTAGTGTCTTCCAACGATTCCCGTCCTGTCTTTTTCTTCCGTTGCTTACGCACGGCACTCCCTCGTCGCTTTAGGTGACGCCCGCATATTCGAAGTAGTTGTCTCTTGTCTCGATAACACCGACCTTATGTAGACAGCCGTTAGGCAAGAGCGGCTCCAGGATATCCCAAATCAGTTTGACGATGTTCTCCCCGGTCGTGGTGAGCTCAGCAAACGCGGGGTCCCGATTGAGATCCAAATGGTCGAAGCGGTCGACGACCTTTTCGTTGACCACCCGGTCGAGACGGTCAAGATCGCATACTTCATGCGGCACTCCACTCTTAATCGTGACCAGCACAACGTAGTTATGCCCATGCCCGTTCGGATTATTACATTTTCCGAAGGCGGCCCAATTCTCTTCGGCCGAAAGGAGATCAGTGTGAAGCCTGTGGGCGGCGCAAAATCGATAACGCCTTGTCACATGTACCTGTGACATTCGATCGTCGTCTCTTGGGGTGGAGTAAACAGTTGGGACCGCTCATAAGAATGAGCGGTCCCAACCTGGAGGTCATTGCCGGCTTCCTACGGCGATCCCGTGGCGATGCCTACGCGCTAAACGAGCTGCCGCAGCCGCATGTCGTTTTGGCCTGAGGATTCTTAATTGAGAAGCCCGAACCCTGCACGCTGTCCACGTAGTCGACTTCCGCGCCTTGAAGCAGGGGCGCGCTCTGCGAGTCCATGATGAGCTTCACATCGCCCATCTCGATGACCGTATCATCCTCGGCCATTTTGGACTCGAAGGCCATGCCGTACTGATAGCCATGACACCCGCCGCCGCGAACGTACACTCGCAGCCCGACCACCTCTTTTTCCTCGGCCATCAACTCCCGGATCTTCTGTTCCGCAACCTGTGTAATCGTAACCATCGTCTTCCTCCTCTATGGATCGTTCCAGCCCGCATCAACAGGCTAGATTGTTAGTCTAACACCTCTTTACCGAATATCAACCCCACGCCTCTGTCGTCGCTGTCGTTGGATTCTCCCATTTGGCTTCGGGCACGCGCACAACGACATCTCCCAAGATACGCGCCTGGCATGCAAGACGATGCCAGGGTTCGGTCAACGCTTCCCGATCCAGCAGGTCTTGCTCGTCGAAATCGATCTCCGAGAGATGCTCATGCCCCGTCTGAACCTCCACACGGCAGGTCGTGCAGGAGGCATTTCCTCCACAATCGTGATTCAATCGAAAACCCACTTCTTTCGCGGCATCGAGGAGCGAAATGTTCGCGTCCACTTCGCCGCTTCGTCCGTCTGAATGAAGGAAGGTCACTCGCGGCATGACTCCTCCTAAGAATGAGCACCGATCTCGGCCGGTACATGCTGATAGGGACAGCGCTGCAGGCGAATATGATCTTCATATTCGCGACGGAATAACTTCAGACTGCTTTGCACCAAGACCGATGCACCGGTCACGAGGGTACAGTACCCTGTTCCTTTGACAAAACCACAGAGCTGGAGAAGACTGTCCAGGTCTTTTTCAGTGCCCTGCCCCTCTTCTATTTTCTTCATCAGTGCAGCCAAGTTGATCGTCCCCATGCGGCAAGGAGGACACTGGCCACAACTCTCGTCCTTGAAAAAATTGGAAAAGTGCAACGTCTTCGCCACCATGCACGTCGCATCGTCGACAACAATCACGCCGGCCGATCCTAACCCCGTACCCGCTTTCTTCAACGAATCGAAGTCCATGGGAAGGTCGAGCTGGTCAGCCGTCACCATCGAGAAGGCCGGGCCACCTGGAAAGACCGCCTTGATCTTGCGGCCATTGGGAATGCCGCCGCCGCATTGTTCGATCAGATCTCGGATCGTCACACCCATCGGCATTTCGTACACACCTGGCCGATTGATTGCGCCACTCAGTGAAAACATCATGGTGCCTGGACATTTTTCCGTCCCAGCTTGGATAAACCACCCGGCACCTTTGTACAAAATCCGGGGAATATTGCATAACGTTTCAACGTTATTGACGAGGGTCGGTTTGCCATAGAGGCCGAAGTCCGTCGGATAGAACGGTGGCTTCTGCCGCGGCATTGCCGGACGGCCTTGCATCGACTCTAACATGGCTGTCTCTTCGCCGGCGACGTAGCTTCCATGGCCTTCAAAGATTTCCAGTTCGATATCGACGCCGCTGCCAAATACATTCTTCCCGAGAAGTCCCCGCTCTTTCGCCTGGGCCAAGGCCTTTTTCAGATTCTCCCGCTCTTCATGGTACTCATGATTCACATAAATGAAGGATGCTTTTGCCTGCACCGTGTAGGACGCGATCAGACAACCTTCGATCAATTGATGCGGCAACGTCTTCAACAGATGGCGATCCTTAAACGTACCCGGTTCGTGTTCGCCGGCATTGCAGACGAAATAGCGCTCTTTTACGCGGTGATTGAGAACCTTGTCCCATTTGATTCCCGTGGGAAACCCTGCGCCGCCCCGTCCCCGCAGGCCGGACTTCTTCAGCTCATCGATCACCTGCGCGGCCTTCAGCTCCTTGACACACCGCTTCCAGGCTTCATAGCCACCGACTTTGAGATACCCCTCGATTTCCCAAGGAGCACCCTCTATCTGTTGGACAAGACGCGGTTCCACAGCCACAGGCATAGCTGACCTACCAATAAGTTTTCAGGCTGAGGCCGTACTATACGGCTCCCTCTCTTCATCCGTCAAGGCGAGAAGCCTAAATGGGCCTGAATCTCAAGTAGTTAGGCCTAGCAGGCCTAGTCCGAGGCTGGGCATAGAGGGCAGGAGAGGCATGAAGGTTGGCGATGGAACACTTCGCCGGTGAGCTCAGCTCACCGGCGAAGTGACCCCTTAGCGAAAATGGCTGCCGGCTCCCATGAAAAACAGCATGGGAATCGAGAGCATGAAATTCACACGAGAAGCCAGCAATGCAGTTCGCCCCCATTGAGCCATCTCAGGCGGCGCTGGCGTCCCCTGCGCCGCTGCGTTCACTGCGGCAATAATCTTCTTCTGGTTCGGCCAGATAATCCCATGGACATTGCCCATCATGATGATACCGAGCAGCCCACCGATCGCCAAGGCCACGGCTCCTGTTCCGCCTTTGTGATACATGTGGCCGTACAACAACACACCGGCGATGACGGTCACCGTGGCTCCATGCCGGAACCAATTGAGCGCCGCGGGCATGAGTTTCGGAATCACGATATTCTTGGTCGGCCCATCCAGGCTTTTCAAGAAAGCGGCATTGATCAAGTTGAAGAAATAGAGGAGCCCGATCCACGTGATCCCGGCCAGGAAGTGAACCCAACGAAGGATCAGCGAGGCCCACTCGGCTTCGCCCGCGCCAATGCCGGTTAAGCCCAAATATATGACTATCAATACGATGGAGAGCGCAAATCCCGCCCACATCGTCTGCATCGGATCTTCAAGAAATTTCATAGCTTCCTCTCTCCTCAAACGGTTGACTGTCTAACCCGATGTCTGTACTGCAGCGTTTCTCCGAATGTCAAGCGGACGAATGGCCCTCGTCGCTGCCACACGAGTTCCCATTGCCCCCCGTTGATAAAGGATGATGCGTGACGGGTGTCTTTAGGTCATCAGCCGATCGACGACGTGACAGAGTTCTCTCACCGCGTTAGCCGACGTGTCCAGGGCCGTTCGCTCGTCAGCGGTCAGTTCGTATTCCAGAATCTGTTCAGCTCCGCCCCGTCCAATCTTGACCGGAACCCCCACCACGACGTCTTTCAGTCCATATTCACCGTCGCACAGCACCGCGCACGGCATCACCTGCTTCTGATCCTTGTGGATGGCCTCAACCATAGCCACGGCCGAGGCGGACGGCGCATAGAACGCACTGCCTGTTTTCAAGAGGCCGACGATTTCAGCCCCCCCATCGCGCGTTCGCTTGACGATGGCGTCCAGCTTCTCTTTCGACATGAGTTCAGACACCGGTCTTCCCTTCACGGTCGTATACCGCGGTAGCGGGACCATCGTATCGCCGTGTCCGCCCAACACCATTGCCTGGACGTCCGTCACGGACACATCCAGCTCAGCGGCGATGAAGGTGCGCATTCTTGCCGAGTCCAACACGCCGGCCATTCCAATAATTTTCGATTTCGAAAGACCGCTGACGCGGCGCGCCACATGGACCATGGCATCCAGGGGATTGGTCACAAGGATCAGGATGATGTCCGGTGAACGGGATACTAACTCGGACACGACGGATTTCACGATCTTCGCATTCGTCGCCAACAATTCGTCGCGACTCATGCCCGGCTTCCTCGGCATACCGGATGTGATGACGGCAATCGACGATCCAGCGGTTTCCGTGTACTCGTTGGTGCCGACCACAGGCGTGTCGTACCCACACACCGGCCCTGCTTGGGAAATATCGAGCGCCTTCCCCTGGGGGACCCCATGAACAATATCGACGAGTACCACGTCGTAGAGATTCTTCTCGGCCAATCGCTGGGCCGTCGTTCCTCCGACGTTCCCCGCGCCTACTACCGTGATTTTCGGTCGTCCCATCATCTCACCTCAATCCTACATTTCTTTTCTTCGTCCACCTAGCTGACGGTCTCGGGATGTCTTTCCTTGCGCGCATGCACCGAGCACCGCCCATAGCGTCAAATACGATGAACGAGCGTGCGCGGTGCGCGAGCACACAAGACATTCTGAGACCGTCAATGCCCACCCTCGTGCTCGGTCCAGCCCGCAACTTTGAAGTTGATCGTACAGACAAAATTCTCTCCGTCATAGAAATTGACTTTGATCTTCTTCTTGCCGAACGTGTTTGCCAGAAACTCCTCGGGATTGTCGACGAGTTCTTGAAAACCACCCGGAGGATACTCGCTCAGGTCATGAAAGACCACGATCATTCCTTCCTTGACTTCCTGCAGCACTTTCACCCGGCAACGGGGATAGATCTCCCAGAACTTGGCCTCGATCATTTCCTTCGTCGGCTCTGGCCGGTCCTCACCGGGCTTCACCGCCTGTCCGAACTTGGCTGATCGACGGACGTAGGGATATTGATGCCCCGTGAAGAGCTTATACAACCATGCGGGGACCGTCGGTTTTCCGATCGAGTTGGTCATACGCGTGATTAGGTTACGCCGTCAATTGCCCGTATATGCGAGGCAGTTTCGTCGGAAGGGCCTCGACGCTGCTGATGACGCAGTACTGTGCCCCGGCATACATGCGGCGAAGATAATTCTCCGCCTCCCGATCGATCGTCACGCAGAAGGTCTCGACTCCCCGCTGTCTTGCCTCGCGCAGGGCCGCCTTCGTGTCTTCCAAGGAATAGTCGTCCTGATAGTGGTCGTCCAAGGGCCGTCCGTCACTCAGGAGTACCAGGATGCGGGTCTTCGCGCCGCGTGCAAGCAGCTTCGCCGTCGCGTGACGGATTGCCGCTCCGTCGCGGTTTTGATGACGTGGGGCCAAGCCTCCCAACCGATGCGCGACTGAGGCTCCAAGGCGATCGTCAAAATCTTTGATCGTGAGAAAATCGACCATCGCACGCCCTCGACTGGAATAGGCATACAGTCCAAACTGATCGCCTATGGCATCCAGTGCTTCACAGAGCAGCACCAGCCCTTCCTTCTCAATATCGATGACCCGCCGACCGTGTCCGAGCTCTCGGCTGGTCGACCCACTGATATCGATGAGGAAGGCCGCCGCCACATCGCGTTCTCTTTTTTCTCGACGGATGTACACGCGATCGTCGCCTTCCATTCCGGCCCGTTGTTCCCCCGTTCGTCGGACAACGGCATCGAGATCCACCTCGTCTCCGTCGTCTTGTCCCGTGACGCGGCGGAACGCGGGAGGACGCAACCCTTCAAAAAACCGGCGCAGCGACTTGACGATACTCCGATGGGCGGCCAACGTCGCCGTGACGAATTCGTCAGACCCGAAATCAGCGGGCCGTTCTACTATGCGACACCAATTCACCCGGTAGTCTTCAATCCGATAGTCCCACTCAGGGTAGAGGACAGCTTGATGCTCATGAACTGTTGTCTCCGGTATCGGCTGCGTATCGGCCTCACGCGTTAGGCATGCTTCCACAACCGACGGCAATGAACGCCCCTCGCCCAATAGTTCGCCGCTTCCGGACTTCCGTTCACCGCGCAGGACATCCTGGGGTACCGAACCGTCCGATTGTGCCGGAATCTCATGTTTCTGTTCGAACCGCTCCTGACTCCATGTGATGAACTCCGGATTCATTGAGCCACGATAGGCCAAATCGATGACCGCGCGGTATTGGTCGCTCGGCGGCTCCTGTTGTGCGTGCCCCGCCTCCTCATCTTTCGGCTCCTCACGCCGCTCTACATTGATCATCTCGATGCGGGCCGCAAGCAACTCTTCCATTCGAACATAGACCGCATCGACCACACGAACCGTTTCCTCCGCCGTGGCTGTGGCCTTCAGAACGGCCCGGCACATCTCCCAGAGGATAGAGACTTCTTCCTTGATGGCTTTTGGCACTGCGGAATCTTCTGCTTCACCTGTGGACAGTCGTAGGAGACAATCGACGACCAATTCCTTCGGGGTCACACCCTGAGCCGGATCCCGCGGGGTGACGGATTCCGCCGCCAATCGCGCCAAGTCACATCTGAGGCCCGGATACTCGGTCTGCAGCAAAAATTCGACGCGGGCATCTTCAAGCACCATCCAGAGGCTCTGCACGAGGGTCGAGTCCGGGTAGAGCCCAAACAGCGCGGCCAGCGTGTCGGGCCTCGCCTGATCGGACCGAGGGTACCGATATCGGACTGCTTCGATCACATCGGCCACGGAGTCGAGCTTGAGCCGATAGGTGCCGAACTCCACGTGCCCGGCTTCATGTGCGGCCATAACGAAATAGAGTCGCTCGTTCTCCGCAGCCGTCGGATACCGACGGAGCAGGACAGGGAGGGAGATGGTCCTCCCGTCGGCACTCACCGTCGCGCGGGACGGGGACACCAATGAATCCTGCAGCGCCATCACGGCCACGTCACTACCGCACAGTCCCTGGACGAACAATTTTATCCTTGGAGCGACCTGCCGGAACGGCACACCGCTCAGCGCTTGCTCGACCGAGGCCAATGCTTGCCGAGACTCCACGGCAAAATACGCGCGCGCTCCGTCCGGACTGTACGCCAGCACTTCCATCCCCGCCGTAAACCAACTGTCGAATCTCGACACTGCCTCAGGACCATCTCCGATCAGCGTGACGAGTTCCGAGGCACGACGGAGATACGCCAGTGTCGCCTCCGCGTGTTTCTCGGCAAGCAAGGAGCCATACTGCAACACCCTGATCTTCCATTCCATCGAAGGCACGGCTCGCAACACTCCGGGCGACTCCGCGAGCCAGGTCATCCCGGATTCTGGTGACTGCTCGGTCAACACGAGGCAGAGGGATACGACCTTCGCGCGGACAGGTGGTTCCTCAATGTCCGCGAGTATCGACGGGCTTGTCCTGAGAAATTCCATGGTCGCCACATAGTCCGGCTTCCCAAGACTGTTCGGCACAATCAATTTCATTCCCAGTGTTGCCCAGCTGCGAACGCTTTCGAACGGAAGAACAGAGGCTAGCTTGGAGATTTGGCTGATGAACTCAAGCCCGACCACCACATTGATGTCAGTCAGCTCAATGCCGATCTCGAGCCATGGTCGCAATTGATCTGGGTGAACGGCGGACAGAATCTCCGGAGCATGGCGAATGTATTCAAGCGCCACGTTGGCATCTTGCTCGGCGATTTCCAGACCGATCGTCAAGACCTCCGTGCGCAGATCGGCCCCCTCGATCAAGCTGAGGACCAAGGGGCTATCCTTGAAATATTTGAGCGCGGAGGCGCCCGATGTCTGCGCCAATGCCACTCCAAGATCAAGCCAGAGAAGGATATGCGAGAGTCCGGCGCGCCGATCGAGCTCAGGAAATGCCGCCATCGCCGCGCAGGCCGTTTTCTCGGACAGTTCTGTGAGTTCGTCGAGCAGGGTCAGGACCCGTGCTTCCGCATCCGATTGGCCCATAGCCCGGGCCAGGCGCGTAACGAGTGTTTGTGCACCCGTCGCACCCAGTTCGGGGACCAGCCGTCGTTGCAAGAGTTGTCGACTCGAAATTTCCGTCATGATCCGTCGCCTGCTTCGGCAGAAGTGATGGATTGTAAAGAAGCGAATTTACCTTGTAAACTAGCTCTTCTGCCCATCTAGGTTCAGAGGAGGATATTCATGGCCGAACCGACGCAGGAAAGTCTCGAGAAGATGCGGAAGTTCGTGAAAAGCTTCGCTGAAAAAAGCGGAACCGCGATGCATCCGAATACCGCCGTGACGGAAGCCGTCATCAAGGGATTGGCGTCTCACGTCGACGAACTCGGGAAACCGCTCTGCCCTTGTAACTTTTACAAAGACAAAGAGGCCGAAGCCAAGCTCCGCCGTTGGATCTGCGCCTGCGATGAAATGCAGATCTACAAGTACTGCCACTGTCTGCTATTCGTTCGCGAGGACGGGATGCCGATTACGGAGTATTTGCCGGAAGGCCACGAAGGTCGGGACGTGTATGGGGTGGTCACTGATCCGACCCCGGACAAAGGCCGGGCACTTAAACATAAGGCTGACTCCTCTCCAACCGTCCCGGATGAGTCCGCAACCGCGCCGGCTTCCACGACATGACGTGGCGTCGTATCCAGCTCGGGGGCTGTCTCGCATGGTTCTTCCTCATGGCGAGCTCGTATGTTCTCTCGGCACATGCGTTGGAGTCCGGCCCGTCGAACCCGCCCCCATTGAGTGAGAAAGAACTCCTCCCCTACAAACCCAAAGGTCGAGGCACGGCGACCGGCCAAGTGTTCTTAAGTGCACCCTCCGGAAAAGCCGTCACGCAGGCAGGGGTCCCGGTGTACTTGGTTCCGGTCATTCAATATACCCGCCATTGGTTCGACCGGAACGTCCGAACGAACACCTGCGCTTCAAGAGGTGACGCACCAACGACGGAATCCCCTGATCCTCCCATTCCGTTTGCCGATTGTCTCCGCACGGTCCTGACCCAGATGCTGACTGAAAAGCGGCTCGTTCCCTATCTACGGACGACGCGGGCCAACCCAACCGGCCACTTCTGGTTCACGAAAGTTCCCTCCGGACGGTATTATATTGTCAGCCTCCTCGAGGGAGGCAACGGAACGCACCAAGAGGAACGAGTGATCGGAATAGCCTGGTTAACCATGGACCTGGATGTAGGCGAGAAAGCCACCAACCTTGTGGTCACGGACTGCAGAACCGGCTTCTGTTGACCCACAGCGTCCTCGTCCGGATCTGTAAGATTCAGCGATGAGGAATGAGGATAGCCATGCGAATTCTGCTGGTTGAAGACGATGTGGATCTGGCCCAATTCATCAGAAAGGGATTGAAAGAGGAGCAGTATATCGTGGACGCAGCCGCCGACGGCGAAGAAGGCTTGGCGCTGGCGTTGGGAAACCCTTACGACCTCCTGATTCTCGACATCATGCTGCCCAAGCTTGACGGCCTCGCGCTCTGCCGCCGTGTTCGAGATAAGGGCATCATGACACCGGTCCTGCTGTTGACGGCGCGCAACACGGTGGAGACCAAGGTATCCGGTTTTGAAACCGGCGCGGATCAATTCCTGGCCAAGCCGTTCGCCTTCGTGGAATTTCTCGCCCGGGTTAGATCGCTCTTACGCCGGGGCACCTCCCAGCAAATCACCCATTTGCAGGCGGCTGACCTGAGGTTGGACCCGGCTTCTCACCGTGTCTGGCGCGCAGGGCAGGAAATTTTCCTGACGAACAAGGAGTATGCCATGCTGGAGTTCTTGCTGCGGAACAAAAATCGGGTGCTGACCCGAACCGCCATCATTGGACACGTGTGGGATATCAGCTATGACCCCATGACGAACATCGTCGATGCCCACATTCGAGCCCTACGCGCGAAGATCGACCGAGACTTTTCGCCGCCCTTAATCACCACGGTGCGCGGCGCAGGGTATATGCTCGAAGAGCCGGACGCGCCGGCATGAAGTCCCTGCGCGGGTTGATCAGCTGGTCCGCCTTGGTCTTGATGGCCGGGCTTCTCGTGTTTTCTGCGCTCGTGTATGCCGCGAGCGAGATCCTCTTACAGCGTTTCGTGGATGGACGCCTGCTCGTGTTGGCGGAGACGCTGGCCGAATTTGTCGAACGGCATCCCGAGTTTTTCGAACACAGCGGCAAGGACACCTCTCCGACCAGCGAATTGACTCAAAGCGGCACGGAACAGCACGTCCTGCCCGATGTCACACATGCCCTTCGCGTCTTTACACCCGACGGCTCGCTCTTGTGGAGAAGTCCTCACGCGGGGAGACAAGGTTCGCTTTCTCCTCGTGTGCGTGAACAAGTCCGCCTCAAAAACATCCTGTTCGACACAGTCGACACGCCCGACGGAGCCCCCGCGCGGCACTTATTTCTCTTCCTCGTCGGCAAAAACCATGTGCAGTACATTTTGCAGGCGGAAACATCGCTCCTCCATTACCAGGAGACGTTGAATGGGCTCGTGTTGCTGCTCGCGCTCGGATCCGGGGCGACTCTTTTTGTCGCCTGGGTCGGCAGCCTCTGGCTAGCGAAAAAAGTGCTGGCCCCGATTGAGGCGTTGTGCACGGGCGCCGAAACGATGGCGGAAGCCGACCTTGGAAAACGGTTGGCGTTGGATTCACCCTATGGGGAATTTCGTCGCCTGACCCAGGCGGTCAATTCCGTGTTGGATCACTTCCAACGAGGCAGTGAGGTCCAACGGAACTTCTGCGAGATCGCTGCCCACGAGATGAAGACGCCCTTGACGATCCTCCAGGGCAACCTGGAGGTGGCGCTCATGAAAGCGCGAACCGCCGAAGAGTATCACGAAGTCCTGCTCAACAATCTTCAACAAGTGGAACGGCTCATCGCCCTGACCCGCCCGTTATTGACCTTGGCAAAATTCACCAGCAGCAAACCCCCGGTCAATCTCGTGCCGCTCGTCCTGGAACCCCTCGTTCAAGAGATCGTGGATGAACTCGCGCTGCTGGCAGAGGACCATCAGATCAGCATGAGATTTGAAGCCCAACCGGTTCCCCCCGTGCTGGGCGACGCACAGTGGCTTAAACAGGCGCTGATCAATCTGCTCGACAACGCGCTGCAGTACACACCAGCCGGCGGTTCCGTCACGGTTCACTTACAGTCGATCGGGCAAGAAGTTGACGTGGCGGTCGAGGACACGGGCCATGGAATCGAACCGGAGCATATTCCTCATCTTTTCGAACGGTTTTATCGGACGGATTGGGCCAGAGCGAAGGATACGGCTGGTACCGGCCTTGGTCTCCCCATCGTGAAGGAAATCATGGACGCCCATGGTGGAAGCATCTCCGTCATCAGCGAAGTCAACAAAGGCTCCGTCTTCACACTGCGGTTACCTGCCCTCGCACAAGCGGCTCCCGCTTAACATTTTTGGCCGGAAACAAAAGCGTGCATTTACGAGAGTTAGGCATTTCGATCTATGAAGAACCCTTCACGATCCCCTCATGGAGGCTTCATGTTGGCGGTGTATACATGAAAGCAGATGAGAGGGGGTGAACAACCATCATGATTTCGTTCATTGAAATATTCTTGTTAGCCGCCATATTCGGAGTGTTGTACACGATGGTGCAGCTCGCGAGCCGTTGAGTCGATCGACTGCCCCCCAGGACATCAAGGTATCTGACGAGGAACGGCAAGGAGGTGAGGATCTATAATGACAATATTCTTTGCAGTACTCGCACTCAGTGCTGTCGTTGGAGTGATGTACAAGGCACTCTATCTGGAGCGGGAATAATCAAAAGGAAAGCCTACCTGCCCGCACTATTTTCTCTCTTTGATTGCCCGTTCAACTTCTCGGCCTGCTTCCCGAGCCTTGATCGATTCCCGACGATCATGCTGCTTCTTACCTTTGGCCAATCCCAGTTCGACCTTCGCCTGGCCTCGCTCTGAGAAATAGATGCGGAGCGGAACCAGCGTGAGACCTTTCTGCTGGGTTTTCCCGAGGAGCTTGTTGATCTCCTTTCGATGAAGGAGCAGTTTGCGCGTCCTGATCGGATCGTGGTTCATGATGTTGCCGTGACTATACGGACTGATGTGGCAGTGCTGAAGAAAGACTTCGCCGTCTTTGACGCTCGCATAACTGTCTTGTAAATTCACTCGCCTGTCGCGAAGCGATTTCACCTCAGTCCCCTTGAGTACAATCCCGGCCTCGAACTTTTCTTCGATAAAATAATCGTGGTAGGCCTTCCGATTCGTGGCGACGACTTTCCGCTGATCTTCTGTCTCTTTTCCCATGACCTGACACCCGCGTCTTGATCTAGTTCTCCGCTACCGCTTATGATGCCCTATGATAGGCCCAAGGACACTCGATTCCTTCGGCAGCATTCTTTCCGGTCTTTCGAAGCGGCTTGGTTTGGAATCGAAGCTGCTGGAACTTCGTCTGCAGCATCGTTGGCACGACATCGTGGGCGAGCCGACGGCTTCCCATACTTGGCCGGTCCAGATCCGCTTCAAGAAGCTGTACCTTGTCGTCAGGAATCCCGTCTGGCTACAGCAACTGACATTCCTGAAACCTGTGCTCTTGGCGAAGTTGGAGGCAGAGTCTGGAACGGGGTTCGTGACGGACATTGCGTTTCGAGTCGGAGAGATTCCCAGTCAACAGGATGCTGCTTCCGCCAGTGATACCACCGCCTTGCTATCGGTTCCGACAAAAGAGTCTTGGGCTGAAGTCGTCTCGCATACCGCCGCGATACAAGATCCCTCTCTCCGTGAGCGGCTTAGAGAGGTGATATCGAGATACCCTGTTCACGCTCAGTCTCAACCGGCAAGGGGTCCGTCACACGCCCCTTGAAAAGGATCCGTGTGTCGCCGGAGAGTTTCCCGTTCTTGGGCATAGGGCCCAAGCCTCCTTCTTCTTCCTGGTCCAGCAATCGATAGTATCCGCGCATAGCGCTTTCATAGTTTTTGATCGCCGTTGCGTCTCCCGCCAGAAACTTTGCCAACACGTCCGGATCGGTCCATCCGTGATCATCGAATACATAAATCACGATCTGCCTGTACCGGCCTCCCGGATCACCCGGAGTCGTGGGATAGATCTTCATACGACCGAAATCGCGTGTTTCATGACCGACCTTTCGAAAACGCTTCACCAACTTTTCGACCTGATCATCTTGAGTCCCTGAGGGGATATCCGTCGCAACGACATAGCCTGACTGAGAACCGACTGTATACGGAGGAATCGATCGATCGGGACGGCTAAGATACATGCCTCCCCAGATCAGGGCGAAGGATCCCACAAAGACGGCGAGTCCGAATTTAACGACGATATCCAGCGGCTTCTTGGTCTTGGAACCGGCGGAAGGCATGGAAGGAATACCCGCTCGTGCGTTGAAGCTCGCTGCATGGTCGCGGTTAAGCTAGGTCTCCGCGGTGTCCTCCGAAGCCGTCTCCTCTCGCTCGGTGGCTTCGGCCAGTCTCGCGACACCCACGACTCGGTCTCCTTCGCCGTCCAGATCCAGAATACGAACGCCCTGGGTATTCCGGCCGATTTCGCGGATGTCTTCCACCTTGCAACGAAGCACTTTCCCTTGCGCAGCGATCAACATGATCTGGTCACCGTCTCGTACTTGCAGGAATCCCACGGCCAGTCCGTTTCGCTCTGTCGTCTTCACGCTAATAATGCCCTTGCCCCCACGGCCTTGTACACGATACTCGCCCACGGGCGTCCGCTTGCCGTAGCCCCCTTCCGTGACGGTCAAAATCGAGGTCGTGGAATCGGGGGTCATGGTTTCCATGCCGATGACTTCATTGCCTTCTTCAAGCGTAATCCCTTTGACCCCATATGCCGTCCGGCCCATCGGCCTCACTTCTTCTTCTTTAAACCGAATAGTAATGCCCTGCCGGGTCCCCAGAAGGATTTCCCGCTGTCCATCAGTCAGTTGCACGCCGATCAGTCGATCGCCGCCCTCGAGTCCCAACGCGATGATCCCACCTTGCCGCGGGTTGCTGAACGCGGACAGTTCCGTCTTCTTGATGACGCCGTTCTTGGTGCCCATCACGATATACCGGTCTTCTCGGAACTCTTTCACCGGCAACGTCGCCGTGACTTTTTCACTGCTTGACAGGGCGAGCAGATTGACGAGGGCTTTACCTTTCGCGGCCCGGCTGGCCTCGGGAATTTCATGTACTTTCAACCAATAGACCTTCCCCGCATCCGTGAAAAAGAGGAGTGAATCGTGGGTGGAAGCGGTAAAAAGGTTCTCGGCGAAGTCTTCTTCCTTGATCCCCATTCCGATCTTGCCCTTGCCGCCACGCCGCTGAGCACGATAGAGGGACACGGCATTTCGTTTGATGTATCCGGCGTGCGAGATGGTCACGATTACTTCTTCTTCCGCAATCAGGTCTTCAAGGCGGATCTCCGCCTCTTCTTTGACGATCTGGGTCTGCCGCTCGTCCTTATACGCTTCACGAATTTCTGTCAGCTCGTCCTTAATGATGTTCCGGACCAAGGCCTCGCTCGCGAGCACAGACCTCAGGTATTCGATCTGTTTGAGCACTTCCTGGTATTCCTCGACGAGTTTGGCGCGTTCCAACTGTGTCAGGCGCTGGAGCCGCATGTCCAGAATCGCACTGGCCTGGATCTCGGTCAGGCTGAATTGCCGCATCAACCCGGCTCTCGCTTCATCGGGCGATTGTGATCTGCGGATGAGTGCAATCACAGCATCGAGATGATCGAGCGCGATCTTGAGCCCTTCCAGAATGTGCGCCCGTTCCTCCGCTTTTCTGAGCTCGAACGCCGTCCGCCGCACGACGACTTCGCGCCGATGTTCGAGGAAATGATGGAGGATCTGCTTGAGATTCAGAATCTCGGGCCGATTGTTGACCAGCGCCAGCATGATGACGCCGAAGGTGGTTTCGAGCGGTGTATGCTTGTACAGATTGTTCAACACCACCAAGGGGATTTCTCCTCGCTTCAACTCGATCACCACCCGCACCCCTTCGCGATCCGACGACTCGTCTCGTAAGTCCGAGATACCTTTGATCCGGTCTTCCTGAACCAATTCGGCAATCTTCTTGATCAAGGTCACCTTGTTGACTTGATAGGGAATCTCCGTGACGATGAGACGCTCACGGTCAGTGCGCTCCTCGGTCTCCACCACGACTTTCGCTCTCAAGGTGAGGAGACCGCGGCCGGTCTCGTAGGCCTCTTTGATCCCGCTCATGCCGTAGATGAACCCAGCCGTGGGGAAATCGGGGCCTGGGATCTTCTTCATGAGCTGGGCGATCGTCACCTCCGGGTTCTCCAACAATAGGAGCAACCCATCGATGATTTCAGCGATATTGTGCGTCGGGATATTGGTGGCATAACCCACCGCGATGCCCCCCGCTCCATTGATCAGAAGATTTGGGACTCGGGTCGGTAACACCAGGGGTTCTTGTCTCGATTCGTCATAATTGGGACCGAAGTCGACGGTTTCCTTGTCGATGTCGGCCAACATCTCTTCGGCCAGTTTGGTCATACGCGCTTCGGTGTAGCGCATGGCGGCCGCTGAATCACCGTCCATCGACCCATAATTGCCCTGCCCGTCAACGAGGGGATAGCGCATGTTGAAATCTTGCGCCATCCGCACGAGGGTGTCGTAAATGGCCGTGTCACCGTGAGGATGATAATTGCCCATGATCTCGCCGACGATCTTCGCCGATTTGCGGTAGGCCCGATTGGAGGCGAGACCCATTTCGTTCATGCCGAACAAGATGCGGCGATGGACCGGTTTGAGGCCATCACGAACGTCGGGCAACGCTCGTCCTACGATGACGCTCATCGCGTAATCGAGGTACGACGATTTCATCTCGTCTTCGATGGCGATGTGGCTTAACCGTTCATCCGGCGGCATTCTGTCCTCGTGACGCATCTCTTGTGAAACGTGAACCGTACGGATCCGAAATACTGTTCCGTCTGCGCTTCACGGTTCACGAACGACGTTAGACGTCTAAATTTCTCACTTCCAGCGCGTGTGTTTGAATGAAATTGCGCCGTGGCTCGACCTCATCACCCATCAGAATCGTAAAGATTTCATCGACGCCGGTGAGGTCTTCAAGCGTCACCTTTAACAGCGTTCGCATTTCAGGGTTCATGGTGGTGTCCCAGAGCTGTCCAGGGTTCATTTCTCCCAGCCCCTTGTAACGCTGGATGCTGAGCCCCTGCTTCCCCATGTCCAAGATACCCTTCACCAGTTCATCAGTTGCGCGATAGGGACTCTCCTGACCTTTCGCTTTGAGCTTGTAGGGAGGACGCCCCAACCCAATGGCGGAAGGAGTCAGTTTCTGTAACTCACGGAAGTCCGCGGAACCCACTAGTTCGTGGGTAACGTCCAGTTCATGGGTGACACCGTTTGTGTGAAGCCGACATACGATTTTGTTCGATTGATGTTCTTCGTCGTCGAGCACGTCAAACGTCGATGTCACCTTCGGAAACACCACAGCCAACGCCCCCTTGACGTTCTCGACCGATCGTTGGAGAGCCGCTCGATCCTTGAGGAGTTCGCGATCGAGCCCTGGCTCATCGACAAAGGCGCGCAACATGGCGGCTTCGTGCGGCTTCTTATTGAGCCGACCGAGCAACGTTTCGAACGAGATCATCTTTTTAAGGATCGGCAACAGCCGGCGCCCGGTCACATATCCCTGGGCCCCTTCCATGTAGACCTCGACGTCCTCGACCGCCAGGTCGGCCAAGTACTCGTTCAGCAACCCTTCGTCTTTCAGATACCGCTCCGTCTTGCCTTTTTTGACTTTGAAGAGCGGCGGTTGAGCGATGTAGATATACCCGCGCTCCAGTAACTCGGGCATTTGTCGAAAAAAGAACGTCAAGAGCAGGGTACGGATGTGGCTGCCATCGACGTCGGCATCGGTCATGAGAATGATCTTGTGATAGCGAGCCTTTGCGATATCGAACGTATCTTTTTCCGGCTTGTCGCCTTCTTCCCGCTTGCGACCGATCCCGGTTCCCAGCGCCATGATGAGCGTCCTGATCTCGTCGCTCGACAACATTTTGTCGAAGCGCGCCTTCTCGACATTCAGGATCTTCCCTTTCAACGGCAAGATGGCTTGGAACTTGCGGTCGCGGCCTTGCTTTGCGGATCCGCCGGCCGAATCACCTTCCACGATGTACAGTTCGCTCAGGGCCGGATCCTTTTCAGAACAATCCGCCAATTTCCCTGGAAGTGAGCCTCCGTCCAGCGCGCTCTTGCGTCTGATCAAATCCTTGGCTTTGCGAGCCGCTTCGCGGGCGCGGGCCGCATCGATCGCCTTGCCGATGATCTTGCGTGCGACCGGCGGATTCTCCTCGAAATAGGCGCCGAGCTTCTCGTTGACCGCCGTCTCCACGACACCTTTCACTTCGCTGTTGCCGAGCTTCGCTTTCGTCTGCCCTTCGAATTGCGGATTGCGCACCTTGACACTGACGACGGCGGTGAGGCCTTCCCGCACGTCATCGCCGCTGAGCGATTCGGTTTCTTTCTTCAGCAGTTCGTTCGCGTTCGCATAGTTGTTGATCGTCCTCGTGAGAGCGGCCTTGAACCCTACCAAATGCGTGCCGCCTTCCTTGGTATTGATGTTGTTCGCGAACGAGAACAGGTTTTCTGCGTAACTGTCGTTGTACTGAAGGGCCACTTCCAGAATCATTTCCGGCTTCTCGACCTTGACATAGATCGGCTTGTGCAACGGCGTTTTGGCTTCGTTCAGATGTTCGACGAAGGACACGATCCCGCCCTTGTAGAGAAAGATCTGTTCTTTCGCCGGCTCCTTCCGCTCATCTCGCAGAGTAATGGCCAAGCCCTTATTCAAAAAGGCCAATTCGCGGAGCCGCTGTGCCAGCACGTCGAAGCTGAATTCCAACGTCTCGAAGATTTGACCGTCCGGCTTGAACCGCACCTTGGTCCCTCGGCGCTTGGTCTTGCCCGTCTCCTTGAGGGGGGCATTGGGCTTCCCACGCTCATATCGCTGCTCGAACACCTGGGCATCCTGCCAAATCTCCAGTTCGAGCCATTCCGACAAGGCATTCACGACCGAGATCCCGACTCCGTGCAGGCCGCCGGAGACCGTGTAGGCACCTTGCTCGAATTTCCCGCCGGCATGAAGAACCGTGAGCGCCACCTCGGCGGCGGACTTGTGTTGCGTGGGATGCATCCCGGTGGGAATGCCGCGCCCGTTGTCGATGACCGTCACGCTCCCGTCGATATGGATCGTGACCTCGATCGCCTCGCCGAATCCCGCCATATGCTCGTCGACGCTGTTGTCGACGACTTCATACACCAGATGGTGGAGGCCATCCACGCCGGTACTTCCGATGTACATCGCCGGCCGCTTTCGTACCGCATCGAGTCCCTCGAGGACTTTGATCTGATCGGCGCGATAGCTTTCTGACTTGGTTGGGGAAGCGTCTTCTGTGGCCATCCGATTCCTAACAACGTGTTGAGAAACGAACCTCGCCGTGCCTGACCCAGAGATGAGCGGTAAGACCAATCCCGGCGGACTGTGACAGCATGCTGCTAAATCTTAATGGGCATGACCACGCACTTGAACCCCGGACTTTCCGGCTCCTGGATGAGACACGGACTCAGGGGCGTATCCATCTGAAGAGACACCGTTTCCCCATCCATCACACTGAACGTATCCAAAAGATAACGGGCGTTGAATCCGGTGTTGAGCGCATCGCCCTCGTACCGAGCCGGCAATTCTTCCGTCGCTTCTCCATAGTCCGGACTGCTGGAAAACAGGGTCATCTTGCCGGAGGTGAACGAAACCTTCACCGCACTGGCCTTGTCCTTGGACAGCACCGACACTCGACGCAGCGCACTCTCGAGTTCTGCCCGGTTCACGTTGATGTGCTTGCCGCTCTCTTTGGGAATGACCTGCTGGTAGTTGGGATAGTTACCTTCCATCAGGCGTGAGGTCAGCAGAAGACCGCTCTTGCGAAAGATCATGAGATTCTTCGAGAAGCCGATGAGCGGATCGCTCTCTCCTCCCTCTTCCAAGAGATGTCGAATCTCATGCGCGGCTTTCTTGGGGATAATGGCTTTTATTTCCTGCGGGATCCCTTTGCTGCCGGCCTTGCCCACCTCCTGCTCCGCCACTGCGAGCCGATGGCCGTCAGTGCCGACTAGTCGAAGGGTGGTTTTTCTGTCGGTTGCGATCAACGTGACCAACAGGCCGTTCAAGATGTACCGAGCGTCGTTATCACCTGCGGCGAAGAGGGTCTTCCGAATCAATTCGAGTAGTCCGTCTCCCGAGAGAGGTGTCAGCCCTTCGCGCTCGATCGTCGGCAATGCCGGATATTCGGTGCTGGGGAGCCCCACCACCTTGAATTGGCTCTTTCCAGCCTGGATGGTGGTCCAGTTGTTGTCCATAGCCGTCAATTCAATGTCGCCGGGAGGTAATTCCTTCACGATCTCGAACAGTTTTCGAGCCGATATCGTCACGCCTCCGCCCGTGATCATGGTCGCCTTGTAGAGACCTCGCATACCGATCTCGAGGTCCGTGGCGATAATCTCCACCCCATCCTGCCTGGCTTCCAACAGAATGTTGGATAGTATCGGCATCGTATTGCGTTTCTCTACGACGCCTTGCACCCGTTGAAGACCCGTCAGTAGCTCATCTCGTCCAATGCGTACTTTCATGGAGTGCTCTCCCCGCCAACTCGTTAGCTGCGAAGAATATGTTCCTTCAATGTTTCGAGCGTCGCATGCAGCTCCGTATCAGTCTCCTTGGCCTTCGCGACCTGTCGGCACGCGTGAATGATGGTCGTATGGTCCTTGCCGCCAAATTGTCGTCCGATTTCCGGATACGATGCGTCGGTGAGTTCGCGACACAGATACATCGCAATCTGCCGAGGATGCACAAGTGTTTTGCTCCGGCGGCGGGATTTCAGCTCCGTCAATTTGACGTGAAACTGGGAACAGACTGCTTCTTGAATATCATCCATCGCGACAATCTTTTTCTTGTCCCCGATGAGGTCGCGAAGGACGCTTTTCGCGAGCTCGAGGGTAATGACTTGCCCCGTCAGCGAGGCGTACGCACCCAATCGAACCAGACTCCCTTCGAGTTCGCGGATATTGCTCTTCATCGTGGTGGAGAGGAACTGTATAACATCTTCCGGCAGTTTGACTCCTTCATCCTCTGATTTCTTCCTCAAGATGGCGATACGGGTCTCCACATCTGGAGGCTGTAAATCCGCAATCAGCCCCCATTCAAAACGGGATCGCAGGCGTTCCTCGATATCCGGCATGTCCTTGGGAAAGCGATCGCTGGAGAGAACGATCTGTTTGTGTCCCTCATACAACGCATTGAAGGTATGGAAAAACTCCTCCTGCGTCCGCTCCTTTCCGACCAGAAATTGGATGTCGTCGATCATGAGCATGTCAATATGGCGGTAGCGCTTCCGAAGATCCATCATTTTGTCGTAGCGGATGGAGTTGATCACTTCATTTGTGAACTGCTCGGTCGTCAAATACGCGATTCGGACATCACTCCTTTCCGCCACATGATTTCCTATCGCGTTCAAGAGATGGGTCTTTCCCAGGCCCACGCCTCCGTATATGAACAGGGGGTTGTATGTCTGGCCCGGCTGTTCGGCGACCGCCATGCATGCGGCGTGGGCAAATTGATTCCCAGCGCCGACCACGAAATTCTTAAACGTATATTTGGGGTTCAGCTGGATCCCACGGCGTGGCCTCGCTTGAGTGCCCCCTCTCGAAACCCCTGCCGCCCCTGGAGGCTCGATCGGCTGACCAGCCGTCTTCTCCACCACCATAAACACGACGACTATTGGTCCCCCACCGCGAGCCGTCGACATAGCTTCTTCTAAGAGAGGCCCATAGTGCGTATGTAGCCACTCGCCAAAGAACTTGTTCGGAACCCCGATGTGTGCGGTCGAGTTTTCAATCCGGTGTAAATGCACCGGAAGAAACCATGTGTCAAACACCTGCTTGGGGACCTTCCCTCGGATGTAGTGCAGGGCTTCCTGCCACACTGCGTCGTTAGTCATAAGTGACTCAAATTCCTATGCACAGGCTTATTCACACCTGTGGATAACCATCCTCCTGTTGATTCAATTTCGCTAAAAGTAGGCATGCTGCATACCATGTTGTACCCTCACCTGTCGAGTCACGTCGTCCGTCGCACGATACCCTTCTTCTGGCCTTCACAGGCTCTTCACACCTTTCAGCTCTTCCATACAGAGTGTATCCCCAACCTTATCCGTTCCTCTGCACCAGAGTTCACATAACAAAATCAATCGACTACCCCTTATCCTCCTTATTCACTTCACTATTCCTATTCCGACGACTACTAATTTTCTTTTTCCATAGATCTCGGAGTTACAGAGTCTCAATCTGCTCACGTTTCAGCAACACCGACACCACTTGTTCGTACGACAATCCCGCTCCGTCTTCTCGTGGGAATTCTTTGGTGGTGCTCAGGACCATTCCTGGAAGAAGGGAATCCTTCAGGGAAGTCATCAGAACAGAACCCTGTTCCGGACAGAGGGACTCTGAAATCATACGGAGAGGAGAATGAACGACATACATGACGGGCGACATAAGAGAGAGCCTCACTTAAAAAACGAGCGCGCAGTCCATAGATCGGATAAAAGCGCCGATCGCTAGGTGTGTTTCATATCGGATGTGAACGTGACGGCACAACGCCGATCGATCGACTGTGGTATCAAGAATAAAGGGAAGATCCAGGTGTTCAATCGAGGGAAGATACGTTTCGAGGAGATCGACATCGATGATATCATCCAGGGGTTCAGTCAGGAGACGAACGGATTCATGAAGGAGCACGACTGATGTCGTATGAGATCCCGATGCAAGCCCGAGGGCAATTCGCAACGCCTCCACAGGGCGGTGAGTTTTTCGCGGATCTTCTTGAATGACAACGGCGATGTTCTTAGCCACAGGAGATTCGATCGTCTCAGGTGAATGAGAGGAATGGCTTACAGGTATCAATGATCCCGGAAAGAACAACAAGACCGCAGAGAGACATCTTCGGGTCCAGATCGGCAGTTGATACGTCATGGTGGCGACAGCCATACGCACAGACAAAAACGCGGGCACCGGAGTGTGCCAAGTCTCGATATGGTTGACAGTGCATGTTCTTGACGCCTTCATCGATGAGATACAGGTAGACCTCGTGACCAGCATCAACGGCGGTCTGGGCGAGTCGAGTGACTGTCGTCGAACTTTCGTGTGATGGAGGTAAGGCTAAGAGGAAACCAATTTTATGTTTCACTATGGGAATCCACAGGAATTTATATTAAATATTCAGTGGGTTACAGAATTTATGGATGGCCAGAGACTAAGAGTTTTTCCGGGGAAAGTCAATCTCAAAAACCGTGCGTTAGGAGCCGAGAATAACGGGGTGAATGTCACGGGAGAGGGTTGAAAGACCGAGGTCATGCTGTGTTTTCGTGATCATGTTACGGAGGAGAGCGGTGCGGTTGGCCACTTCATCATCTCCAAGGATGAGGGTAAATCGACAACCAAGCCGATCGGCCTGGCGCAAGTGAGCCTTCAATGTTGAAGAGCGAAAGTCTGAAACCGCTGGGATTCCCGAGAGACGCAGCTCTTCGAGGGCTGAGAGACCGGCGACAGCCCCTCGATCACCAAACCCCGCAACATAAATAACCACAGGCTGCGGGAGAGCGTTCATCATAGACTCAGGCAGCAACATCGCCATCCGTTCAAGACCGAGGGCGAAACCCACTGCCGCTGTAGGAGGCCCTCCGAGCGTATCAACGAGACCATCGTAGCGGCCGCCTGCCCCTACGGCGTTCTGTGCACCTAGGTTTGTTGCAGTGACCTCGAACGTCGTAAGGTTATAGTAATCAAGCCCGCGAACGAGCCGATGGTTCAAGGAATAGGATATCTTGACGATATCGAGGCCGGCCAAGACCTGGGAGAAGTACGAACGGGCCGCTTCAGATAGTGAGTCAGCCAGCCGAGGAGCCTTCTCGGTTATTGCGCGGCATTCGGGAACCTTGCAATCAAGCACACGGAGCGGATTGGTCTCGATACGGCGTCGGCAATTTGCACAGAGTCCAAGTTCATGTTGTTGAAGGTAATCGACGAGCTGAGGCCTATACGCGTCTCGATCACTCGTATAGCCAAGGTTATTGATCTCCAGCGTCAGACCGGGGAGACCAAGGTTAGAGAGAATTCGCCACAAGAGGGAAATCACCTCAACATCAGCTCGTGGATCAGCCATGCCAAGCGACTCCACACCAAACTGATGAAATTGCCTGAGACGCCCTGCCTGGGGCCGCTCGTGCCGAAACATCGGCCCAAAGTAGAAGTACTTCTGCGGAACCGGAATTGCCGCGCGGTTGTGCTCGATAAAGGCGCGAACGGTTCCAGCAGTTCCTTCGGGACGCAGCGTCAGCAATGTGCCGTCGCGATCCTGGAAGGTGTACATTTCTTTTTCAACGATGTCCGTCGATGCTCCGATGCTTCGGGCGAACAGGGTTGTGACCTCAAAGATTGGAATGCGGATCTCGTAAAAGCCATACCGGTCCGCCCACCGTCTGGCAGTCTCTTCAATAAGACGCCACCGGGGCGTGTCTTCCGGCAACAGATCCTTGACGCCCTTGATGCCTTTGATCATGGCCTTTGGTTGAGAGAAAGAGTGTGGGTCGTCACCATCAAGGATCGTGGACGACAACCCCGTACCATACCGGGTTCGGCGGACTATAACGGCGGCTTCTGCGGCAAGTCAACGGACCGAGCTTGCGCGGCACTGAGTCGAGAGGTATAGTGCGCGGCTTACACGAGAGGCGGCGTAGAGATGCTTTTTCGTTGTAGAACGGACGTATGAGCCAGGACCAAACCAGTCGCCGGGTGATTGCGATCGCCCCAATGCCGCCAGAACCGTCCGCCTATGCGCTTGCCCGATACAGTCGCTCGCCCGATTCGATAGAAAGCAGCATCAAGTGGGTCCACGGCCACTCATCCGAGAAATTCTGGGAACAGTTTTACTTCGACTACGGGCACGCCTCGATTGCCGACCTGGGTCATGTGACTATTTGCTTTGAAGACATCTCGGAACTGGCCGCCATTCGATTGGAAGATGAACCGCTGTGGGACGGTCAAGCGAAATCCAGCCGCTATCAGAATTTTTCGTCCAATCGATGGTTTGTGCCCGGCCAGATTCGAGGCAGCGAAACGGAAGCCGTGTACGAGGGTATCCTTCGGAGCCTCTCCGAAGTGTATCGCCTGCTGCATGATCCGTTGCAGCAATTCCTGGCTGAACGGGAGCCACGGCCGGAGTCGATGAAGCCTGCCGACTACGAGCGGACCATTGCAGCCAGAGCGTTCGACGTGGCACGGTATCTCCTTCCTCTGGCTGCAAAGACCAACGTCGGTCAGGTCGTGAGCATCAGGACGCTGGAAAAGCAGATCACGCGGTTGTTGTCTTCTCAGCTTCCGGAATTGCGGGCAATCGGGGAAGATTTGAAAGAGGCCTGTCACCGTCCGCCGGTGAATCTGTGGGGCGAATTATCCGGCCAATCGCCCGGTCAAGCTGACCCATTGGCGCCCACACTGGCGCGACATGCGAAGGCCAGCCCATACCAAGAATCGGTGTATACGGAGTTGGCCCGCCATGCTCGTGAAGCGTTGCGCCCAACGGGGCTTGACCAACCGGATGCCTGGGGACCGGTCAAACCGGTCGACTTGATCGAACCGCACCATCCTCTCGACGAACTCGTCACCACACTCCTGTACCGGGTCGCGCAGGCCCCGTACCGGAACATACTCGAAGTCGTCAAAGAATGGCCGGATCGGCAGAAACACGCGACCATCGAGGTCGCTACCAAACAGCGCGGCCCCTACGATGAACTCATCAAGGAGTTTCGCAGCGGCTACGCATTCACGTTCGATATCCTGATGGACATCGGGGCGTGGCGGGATATGCATCGCCACCGCCGCTGCCAGCAAGTGCAACAGAACTTCACGACCGTCCATGGCTATGATGTTCCGCCGGCGCTTGTCGAGGCGGGGTTGGATCTGGAGTACCGGCAAGCCATGGAGGCTGTGCGTCACGACATCGAGTTACTCCGGAAAAAGGATCAGGAAGCGTCGCTCTACGCGATTCCCTTCGGCTTCAAGGTGCGTTGTTTGTTTAAAATGGATTATGCTGAAGCGGAATACATCAGCAAGCTACGATCCGGTGTCAAGGGCCACTGGTCGTACCGGACGGTCGCGTGGCAGATGAAACAACAGCTCACCCAACGATTCCCCTTCCTCGGTGAACAGATTCACGCGACATCGCCCGACATCGAAGACACACTGACTCGATAAAAAGCCATATGGGGACTCACCAGCAGGACTGTGAGGCGGCCATCATCGCCGGCGCGTGGGACACCCTGTATGCCGAGTCGTTGGCCTGGAGTCGGGACTCCGAGGGAGCCAAGGACCCGCGTCCTCTCTTCGCGCGAAATGTCGTCTATCTCGTGCAGGGTCGGTTTGCCGACGCGTGGAAAACTCACGCGCTCTGCCTCGAAGCCCCACAGGACATCACAACGGTGGGGAAGTGGGTACAGGATCTGCTCAACCGGAATGTGGACTCCGGCTACGCCCATTTGATCATGGGCCTGTTTCTCGCACAGTCTGGTCAATCGGAACAGTCCCTACACCCATACATGGAAGCCGCGCGATTGCTTCCGCAATCAGCGTCTCCTCATTACTTTCTCGCACAGATTCACGAACGGGCCGGTCATCTCGAAATGGCGATCAAAGCATACCGCGAAGCCATCCGTCTCGCCCCGGACTTTGCCCCGGCCCGGATGAATCTGGGTGTCGCGTATCAAGATCAAGGCCGGTTGGAAATGGCGATCAAAGAATACCGTGAGGTCATCAAGCTCAACCCGAACGATTCTGCGGCACACTCGAACCTCGCCTGTGCGCTGGCAGAACAGGGGAAGGTGGAACCGGCTGTGCAATCGTACAAGACCGCCTTGAAATTGAATCCACAAGATGCCGAAGTGCACTTTGCGCTCGGCGGACTCTACGAAACGCGCGGGCGCCTGGACTTGGCACAAAAGAGCTATCACGATGCGCTCACGGCGAATCCGGACTTTGGCGCCGCCCACTCCGCTCTCGGCTGGCTCGCGTTAGGCAAGCATCGACTTCAAGAAGCCGCGGACATTTTTAGCCGAGCGCTCAAGTGCAATGAAGAGGATGCGCGAGCCTATCATGGCATCGCCGAGATCTATGCCCTCCGCGGCAAACGCCAGAGCGCGATGGAGAACTATACCAGGGCGTTGAAATTCTACCGCGATCCGGAAAAGAAGAATCAGATCATGAATCAACTGTTCCAGGAAGGTCAGGTGGGGGATTGAAGGTTGGAAGAAAGAACAGGAATTCTACACGATACGCTTCACGAGGGATGAAACCTACAATTCTCTGATGGCACCCTGTAGCACGGTGATCTGTGTGACCGGATCGCCGGTCGCTTTCAATTCGTTTCGGATCTGATCCTTCAAGTAGGATGAATACCCAACACGGTCGATGAGGAGATCCAGAAATCGTTCGGCCGGCAACAGACTTTGCCCCTTGAGTTCTTCCACAGTGTCGTCACTCACAGGCACATAGGTACTGCCGATGTGAAAGACGACATTGTAATATCGTCCCTTGCCGATCCGTTCGAACCGCAACCCCTTCACAGACTCCTCCTCAGCCCGATGTGGAAAACCCGCCAGTTCTGGTCTCGCATCGCTCAACGCCTCGACATACTGAGACATCTCCCTCAGCATCTCGCTGAACGGCCTGTTTCCTGCTACAAGCCCATAGAAAGGGGTTTATTTTAGACGGGTCTGGTCATGAAGACAAGGGCGCCTTCAGTCTCTGGCGGTAGACAGTGCTCTCAGCGGACATTTATCATGACATTCCCTTATTTGGATTGTCGGTGGGGGTCAGCCGTCATGACAGCAAGAGAACTCATCGAATTGTGGGCTACCCGGCTTGAAACCGAGCAGGCCCACCTCACGGAGACAGGGCATGATGCTCCATTCGTGGCTTCACAGGGCCGCCTGGTGCACACGACCGGCGGACTCCATCTGTACGAGTTTGTCGTGCCGTCTGACGTCACACTGTGTGTCGATCTTCCTGTGTCTGTTGTCCCGACTGATGAAACAGAAACAACGGAGGGAATCGTGCTCCGGCAAACAGGCGAACGCATCCTTGTTCAGCTTGTCGATGCCCTCGGGAGCGAAGTCCCATCTGTGACCCTCGTTCCCGACTGGTCCGGCCTTGTCAGCACCTCGGCGACCCGTCTGAAAGACGTGCTGGCGCAACCCGACCAGTATCACCTTGGACCGACCGAGCGGTTGGCGTCTCTGTTGCAAGTGCAAGACGGCGACGCCGAAGCATTTCCCTCCCGCACATCTGTGTTCACGGCAGTGTGGCTTGATGACCGGTCACTGCGTCGTCAACAACTCGCGAAACTGGCAACGGAACTGATTCGCAGCAACAAGCGCATACTGTTGATCAGTCCGGATCACGGCGAGTGTGATGAGATCGTCGGCACGGTCGCCCGAACGATGAAAGCCGGTGGGCTCAACTACAGCACATGGATGACTCGGTATGAACTCCCGATTGCCTCGAGAGCCGAAGGCATTGATCTTCATGAACTGGGGTTCGAAGCACAGATGCATCAGTTCTATGCCAAGTCGCAGGCCGACAAAGCCTCGTTGAAACACAAATACGAACGCTTCCGAGAGCTGGCCCCTCTGCTGGCCCAGAAAGAAGCGAAGCAGAAAGATTTGGACGAAGTTCGCTCCTTGGAATGGCGCCTCGTGACCCAATTGAGGGAGCTGCAAGTACGAATGGCCGATGTTGAGACCACGCTCAAGGAATTCGAGAATCTGCCGCTGTTACAGCGACTGGGCCTGCAGGCGGTGGGGAAGAATGCGGAATCACTCAAACAGTACCGTGCGCTGTATCAGAACAAGATGGACCAACTGAACGACGAACTCGATCTCGCCCAAGGCCGCATCCAGCAGCTTGTTCCGGAGGCGGCCGTGCCCAGAGGAAAGCGTGCCGAGTTTGACGAGCTGAAGGAGCACATCACGAAATTGGGTGGAACGAAAAAGGTCCGTGAGTTGCTGGCCGCTGAAGCCAATCCAAACCGTCAGGCCTTCATTCAGAACCGGAGACTGGTCGCTGCCACGCCCGCTCGAGTCGCGAGCGATCCCGTATACAGCCGAGTGCGCTTCGATGTTCTGATCGTCGATGAGGCTCCGAGGATTGCGGCCTCCTCGCTGCTCGCCGCGGCCGGGCTGGTCCACGAACGCATTATCGTCAGCGGCGATCCACGCGACATCGCCACCGCCGGACTATGGGCGACTCCTCAGACAACGACTCGCGCCGCACCGTGATCCGTCGCAACGGGCTTGCTTGACGCGAGCGAGCAAAATTCAGGATAATCCGGTTCCTTGCGGTGTACGTTCAGGGATGTTCAACAAGACTGTTCAGCACAGCCCGAGCGGATCGAAATGGCGCAGTGTACCTGCCGGTACGTTGAGCCTTTGGGGTTCGTGAGAACGAAGCGGGCGGGCTTTTTCAACCTCCCTCAGGCCGAAGTGGCGGAACTGGCAGACGCACTAGATTCAGGGTCTAGCGCCCTCACGGGTGTCCGGGTTCAAATCCCGGCTTCGGCACCAACCCTCTTTCCCCGCTCGTATCAAGCGGTTTCACTGTTTCATGACCATCATTCTTGACACCACCGAGCACCTCTTTGGAAGTCGTTTTCGGCTAGATTGTCAAGTAACTGTCAGGTGAACATGTAGGTGTCCCCACTATGAGGAGGCAGTCCATCATGGTCTCACCCGGCATTTACCGACACCATAAAGGCCAGGACTATGAAGTCTTGGGAGTGGCCAGACATTCAGAAACGGAGGAGGAGTTTGTCGTGTACCGGGCCTTGTATGGTGAGCGAGGGCTCTGGATAAGACCGGTTGCCATGTTTACTGAGCGCGTCGATAAGGGAGGCGTGTCCATTCCACGCTTTTCGCGAGTAGATGATGAGACAACACTTGGCCGATAAGCCACAGGGGCGAAGCTTATGTGAACCGCTGAGTGGCCGCACTGCACAATGTGCTAATACCGGCTATGGTGCTGCCTTAGGCTGAATTGTCGGGCAAATGTTAAGTGACGAGGCTAACGGGAGTCGTGGCGGTCGATGATGAGCAGAGCCTCGTGGTCTGAGGGTAAGTGCTCCAAAGATCCCCACCACGGCGGTGGTTCGCTGGGGTGTGGAGGGGTCCATTCTTTGCTATCGCCCGTGGATGTGGGACTAAATCGTGTCCTAACTAACAGCCGGAATGGATTAAAGTCTGCACCTTGTAAGTCCGGTATCTTGCCGCGGATACCCTCAATCATGTCTAAAAGCTGTGGAGGGGGAAAGCAGACACCGGCATATGGCTTTCCTCCAGCCGCTCTTGTTATGACGAGGGCGGCAACGGGATTCGGCGTCGCACAACCAACCCATCGCGCCTCATTGTGCTGATCTGCCAAAGATCGCACCAAGCTAGTTCCTAATCCAAGGCGCCGGTGCTCGGGTAAAACGGCAAGTGAATCGATCCAGACGACAGACCCTTCTGGGGAAATGAGAGATCGGCCATAGACATATCCCACTGCCGTCCCCTGCGATCCCTCAACTGCAACCACCAAATCGTTTGCGCCACGAAGACGGTTCTTTGTTGTCTTTGGCCCTAACCGATAGGGCTGGCCTGTACTGGGGTTTGTACCGAAACTGTTAGAGAACACTCTTGCCACAGAACCCACGAGGTCCGAGTCTTCGGCGGCGTGTGAGGCAGGATAATGTTGGAAAGTATAAGGCGAGCCGTGAGCCGGCACGTCTATGTCCGACGTTCGATAATAAGCAGTGCTTCGAAATCGTTTGGCAAATGCTCGATGCTGTTCCACCACTGAGGTTGTGGCTGAAATGTCCGTGGAAGCCATTCTCTTTGGTCGCAGCGAGATAGGGGACTGAAACCCGTTCTTATGGTGAGGTTGGATTCATCAATAGAGCAACTTCGCAAATCGAAGCAGTGTTGCCGGATCTCTTTCAGAAGCTGGACAAGCCGATAGGGGGTTCCGCACTTCCCCAGAAACATTTTGCCGTCTACTGTACGGCTCACAATCAGGGCCGCTATGGGATTAGGAGTTGCACACCCCAGTCTTGGGGCAGCTTTTGTCGCGTTGACGAATGAACGTAGCAAAGATGTGGCTACACCTTGCCTGCGATAGAGTGGTAAGACTGCCATGGATTCTATCCATGCAATCCGTCCCATGGATGATGGAATCTCCTTGCCAAACAAATAGCCAATTGCTGTGTCGGATTCGCCAGCAAGGAATACATAATCCGTCTGCTGCAGCCTTTCCGTTACAGATTTTGGACCCAACCTGTACTGTTTCCCATCAGGTCGATATCCGAAGCTTTCATTGAAGATGTGAGAGATTCGTCGACTGGTTTCTTCACTGGCAGCCGCTTGATATCCAGCCAACGAATGGATGCCCGGCACACCCTCCCTCGACTTCTCATCGTGTTCTAGAGTTAAGGGCCCTGACAAGAACGACTGTTTTTTTGAGAGCTCTAGATTATTAGCTAGATCGAATAGATCCATCTTAGATACCAGGAAGGATAGGCTTTTTGTATAGGAGTAGTGGTGTCAAGTCAAGAAGTACGCTCCAAGAGAACGTGGCTTTGAGGTTCTGCTGACTTAGTCGAGTCTAGGACCCGTACAGCCGAAGTTAGGTGCTTCGGCGACAGTGGGCATATCAGTGTCATGTTCGGTGAGGTATGCCCTCAAGGATTGCTCACCTTGGCCAGAGGCACACTCGCATAATAAGCCAGGACGCAAAGGTGAAAATGGAAAGTTGTATGGCCCCGCTCTGTCACATAGGCTTGGACCACCTCGCCCGGTAGCACTTTGTCGAGCTTCCTCCTCGCGTCGCAGGCCCGCTGTTCCATACCCTCATCGGCCGCATTGAATCGGCGAGATTCATGGAGTATGGTGCAATGTCTAATACGTAGAGAGCTGCCGCTCTGCTGGGTATCACACTCAATCGGGTTCCCTTTGAATAGGTTGAGAAAGGGCAGTTAATGGGGCACATCGGCATTCTCTGCCCAAATACGCCAGGACATGTGAATCCGATGTTGGCGCTGGCCGATGCGATCCGCGCCCGGGGACACCGGGTTACCTTCTTCCTGTTAGGCACGCCTCCCCCCTCGATCGCGGCCTCTGGATTTGACAGCGTTCCGCTCGGAGGATCGGTCTTCGCGGCTGATCAATACCAGGCCGAGTTCCACAAGCTCGGGGCACTTCAGGGCGGGACAGCGCTCAAGCATACCCTTGCAATCGGTGCACGCGCGGCTGATGCGATTCTCGAGGTCGGCCCGGCTGTTGTGCGTGCCGCCGGTGTGACCGCCCTGGTGGTTGATCAGGCCTCGTTTCCCGGTGGGACCGTCGCCGACCAGCTGGGGCTCCCGTTCGCGACAGTCTGTAATGCGCTCCTCCTGAACCCTGACCCCTCCGTCCCGCCGTACTTTACCCACTGGCAACCGCGGGATGCCTTGTGGGCACGGATTCGCAATCGGATCGCATGGGCAGGACTCAACCGACTGTATGCCCCAATCGTCACACGCATTCAGAACCATCGCCGCAGGCTCGGCCTCTCAATCCCGGCAGGGATGTCGCATGTCTGGTCTGACAGGCTACAGATCAGTCAACAACCGGAAGGATTCGAGTTCCCCCGGCGTGGGTTACCGAATCACATTCGGTTCGTTGGTCCCCTCCAGCGATCAGTCGGAACTCAGCCGGTTCAATTCCCCTGGGAATGCCTCGATGGACGACCATTGATCTATGCCTCGCTGGGAACACTGCAGAACCGTGTCGTCGGGATGTTTCGGGTCATTGCAGAGGCTTGTGAGGGGGTTGATGCCCAATTGGTGCTCTCAACTGGTAATGGGATCTCCCCGGAGGCGCTTGGGAAACTTCCTGGGAACCCAGTCGTGGTTTCCTATGCCCCTCAGGGGGACCTGCTCCGCCGATCTACCATTGCGGTGACCCATGCCGGTCTGAACACCGTTCTCGATGCGCTGGGTGCCGGGCTTCCGATGGTGGCGATCCCCGTGACAAATGAGCAGCCGGGCATCGCCGCCCGCGTTGCCTGGATTGGGGCGGGTGAGGCCATTCCCCCCAAGCAAGTGACTCCGCAGACGCTGCGCGCCGCAGTGGTCCGTGTACGGTCCGACCCATCGTACCGTGCGGCCGCTGAACGGATCCGGGACGCGATCCACGCGAGCGGAGGGGCATCACGAGCTGCGGCGCTGATCGACCAAAGCTTGGCGCTTGGCGCCTGAGGAAGAGGAGGCACAGTGGTCCTGCGAATTCCCGCACTGAGCAGTGTAACAGGCAGCACCTGGACTCGTCAGCTTTCGCATCAGTTGTGATGTTGGTTTGACCTCTCCTGACTTGGAAGCTAAGCTTTTCATGCTTCATCCAACAGGAGGTTGTCGTGGATACGCACCCGTCCGACCAGCTCCGCAAGCTAATGATTGAATGAACCCGCGGTCCGCAGCCTAATAAGGGTCTCTCTGCGGCATGTGACTGCGGTCTATCTGTGGCCTTGCCCCTTTCTTGAATCGGGCTTTTCGTTGAAGCCACACCCAATTCACGTAGATTTTGACAATTGTTCAGCGACATGTCTGTTGAAGGGGGGTATGGCCACGATATTGGTGATGGATGACGAGGCTCCCATTCGCACATTGTTGTCGACGGCTCTTCAATCGGCAGGACATGATGCGGTGGAAGCGTCCAATGGACGCAAGGGGGTCGCCTTGTACCGGCAGAGACCGGTGGATTTGGTCATCGTCGATCTTCTGATGCCTGAGTTGAACGGACTCGATACCATCATGGAACTCACTCGCGAATTCCTGAATGTCAAAGTCATTGCCGTCTCCGGCACGGTCGGTGATCAGTCCATGCTGAGTACCGCTCGACTGTTGGGTGCACGACAGACGTTGCGCAAGCCCTTTTGGAATAGAGGACTTGTTCTGGGCGGTCCGGGATGAGTTGGCGCACTAATCCCTCGACTCAAAAAAGACGGTCAAGTGTGGCAAGATGGTCAGACTGGGAACATTTTTTGAACACGCTCTGGCATGTCGGCTATTGGAGGGAGTTTGGATCCCCTACTCTGATGATGGGTGCTCAGCCGCGTTGAGTCAGGCGCAACGGGTCATCGATTCACTCAAGACCGCAGTCTAATGTGTATGTTCCTTAAGGCTCAGGAGCAAGACGTCCATGGAATTCACGCAAAGGTGACAGCGATCCCGGATCGCTTCTGCACCTGGTGCAACATTCTCATGAAGAAACGGCTGGTCGGCGGCGACCAGTGTGTCCATTACACCTGTTCGAAATGCCTTTTTCAGCACACGACCAGACCGCGTCCCAAGGCATCAACCCTCACCGGATGACTGCCGCATAATGGCAAGTGGCTGCCTATTCTGCCGTTTCCTGCGGTATTGCGCTGCCGGAAGAATGCTGCTAAATACTGGCGAATCTGCAACGGTATGACTCAGGGCGACACAAGGATAGAGGCCGCGCCGCCTTCATGGTCTAGCGCCTCATGGGTATCCGGGTCTCAAATCCCGGCGTTAGCGTCAACATTCGCTTGGTGCGTGCCACGGACTCTTTATCGCTCCATCAGCATTGATCGTGAGCGGATGAGTACCTCCAGTGGCTTTCCATCACCAAAACGAGTCGCTTCGTTGATACCGACGAACAATATCGTAGCGAAAGCAACATTGTGATGACAACTTGGCCTCGCTCGACAAGAATACGCGTGCTCACGTTTGGCCCTTCCATAGTGCAGGTAGAAGCGGAATAATACAGTGGTCTTGTAACTGAGTGTAGGAGGCTCACGATCCCGATGCTGCTCAGAGTGTGTTTAAAGGTAGGTAGACGATGAGGCTTTTCCTACTCGCGGTGATTTTGGTCGTCGTCGTCGGTGCGACAGCGGCAGCGGCAGCGGCACTGTCCGGTGACGAACCATACGAGGCGTTGCAGCGTGGAGAGTTCAAACTTGCGGCGGGACTCTTTTACCCCTTGGCGGAGAAAGGAGATGCGCGGGCACAGTACAACCTTGGACTGCTGCATGCCAGCGGTCTGGGTGTGGGACAGAACTACCAGGCGGCATTGAAATGGCACCGCATGGCGGCGGGACAAGGCCACGCGGGCGCCCAGAACCAACTAGCCCAGATGTATGCCAAGGGGGAGGGCGTTCCACAGGACTATGTTCGTGCGCATATGTGGTACACCGTTGCGGCGGCATCGTCGAGTGGTGGTTCAAAAAATGAGTTAATGAAGGACCGTGAGATTATAGCGTCACGCATGACTCCGCCTCAGATTCAGAAAGCGCAGGAAACAGCGCAGCGTTGTCTGCAAAGCAACTTCAAGAAGTGCGATTAGGAAGGTCCTCCCAAACAACTCTCCTCTCGATCCCCCTTGCCTCCTTAGTTCACGGTAGTTCAGACTATAGCCAACGGGTGCTTCATGAAGCTCCGACTGGGCACGAAATCGATGGGGCTGGGGATTGTTCTCATCGTCCTCATCATGTCTCCGTCGGGACGGGACCTGATCCTTTCTGCCGGAGCGGATGATACAGCTCTTGAGCGACCGGGATTTGCGATTATTACCCGGGATGGCTCGGGCGATGCAGGCCAGTACGGCTCCGTGACGATCGGGGCCGATGGTCTAGCCCTCATCAGCTACTACGATGTCACCAACGGCGATCTCAAGGTCGCCCACTGCTCCAACCAGACGTGCACGTCCGCGACGATCAGTTCTCTGGACCGCACCGGAGATGTCGGCCGGTACACGTCCATCGCCGTCGGAAGCGACGACCTCGGCCTCATCACCTACCATGACGCGACGAACGGGGATTTGAAGGTTGCGCACTGCGCCGATGTCGCCTGCACCTCGGCCACGCTCACTGTCCTCGACCGCGACGGGAATGTCGGTCAATACAGTTCTCTGACGATCGGTACCGATAAGCTACCCCTCATCACCTACTACGATGTGACGAACGGAGACCTGAAAGCGGCGCATTGCAGCGACGTCGCCTGTCGGGCCGCCACGATCACCACCCTCACGTTTCTGAAAGCCGAAGAAAATGTCGGGCAATTTACTTCGGTGGCCATTGCCGGAGGCCAGGGGCTCATCAGCTATTATGATGCGACCGACCACTACCTGAAATCCGCCCTCTGCCCAGACCTGCCGTGTACGGAACCCACGCTCACGACCACTCCGGATAAAACCGGCGATGTGGGTCAGTACAGTTCCGTGGCGATCGGGATGGACAGTCGGCCGCTCATCGGCTACTACGATGCGACGAATGGCGATCTAAAAGTCGTGCACTGTGAGGAAGTGGTCTGCACATCTGCGACGCGCACCGTTCTTCAGAGTGAGGGCGATGTCGGCCAATATACCTCCACGACGATCGGCGCCGATGGCCTCGGCCTGATCAGCTATTACGACGTGACAAACGGGGATCTGAAAGTAGCCCACTGTGGTGATGTCGCTTGTACCTCTGCGACCATCGCGACGCCGGACAGTACCGGCAACGTCGGTGCACATAGTTCAGTGACCATCGGCACCGACGGACGTCCCTTCATCAGCTACTACGATGTCACCAACGGCGACCTGAAGGTCGCTCACTGTGGCGATACAGATTGTGCCTCTGCGACCGTGACCGTGCTGGATGGGGGAGCGATCAATGTGGGCGCGCCGTCTTCGATGGTGATGGGAGCCGATGGGAAAGGGTTTATTAGTTATCATGATGCGACGAAGGGCCACCTCAAGGTGATGCACTGCGCCGATCTCGCCTGTGCCTCGGCCACGCTCACGACGATTGAAAGCCAGGGTAATATCGGTCAGTTTACATCCGTCGCGATCGGGGCCGACGGATTTCCCCTGATCGCTTATTACGACGCGACGAAGGGCGACCTGCACATCATGCACTGCGACGATCTTGCCTGTATTACAGGGGTTCGGAATACGCTGGACGAGACAGGGGACGTCGGGCAGTTTCCGTCGATCACCATCGGCAGTGATGGTCGAGGCGTGATCAGCTACTACGACGTCACGAACGGGGACCTCAAGGTTGCCCACTGCTCCGACAGGGTCTGCAGCTCAGCGAAGGCCACAACGCTTGCCAGCAAGGGTGACGTCGGTCAATTTGTTTCGGTCACCATCGGGGCTGACGGCCTGGCGCTGATCGGCTATCATGATGCGACCAACGGGGATCTCAACGTTGCGCACTGCGACGATCTCGCCTGTGCCTCAGCCACGCATAGTGTTTTGGATAGTTCAGGGAACGTCGGTCAGTATAGCTCCGTGGTGGTTGGGTCCGACGGATTCGGCGTGATGAGCTACTATGATGTCACGAACGGGGACCTCAAGGTGGCTCACTGCTCCGACATGGTTTGCAGCTCAGCCAAGGTGAACACCCTTCACAGTCAGGGTGATGTCGGTCGATTCACTTCGATGACCATCGGTCCTGACGGCCGAGGTCTGATCAGTTATTACGATGCGACGAACGGAGATCTCAGAGTCGCCCATTGTGTCGATGTTGACTGTAGTTCGGCAACCCACACTGCCGTCCAGAGTGAAGGCGATGTCGGTCAATTCACGTCGATCATCATCGGGACCGATGGCCGGGGCCTGATCAGTTATTACGACGTTACGAACGGGGACCTCAAGGTCGCCCACTGCTCCAACAGCCTGTGCGTCCCGCATCACCGCCGCTGAAACACATCCGGCACCGCAATACTGGCGCCTATAGCAGACGTGAGCTCTACGACGAGCGAAGATGTCGTATCTCCGCCAATGTTGTTTCTAACTCACTCGGTGAGTTGAGGAGACTCGGCGCCAGCCGAGCATACTGCGTTGCGTACGGCGTCACACTGCCGACAATCCTACGCTGCCGCAGCTTTTCCACGATCTGGCGAGGAGTCATTCCCGCGACTTCGAAACAGACAATGCCGGCCGAAAGATCCTGTGAGAGCGGTGTGTGGAGAGTGATGTGAGGCATGACCGCCAAGCCCTGCTTCAGCTGTTGATTCAGTTCATAGATACGCTGAGTCACTTTGGATTTCCCGATGGCTTGATGAAACACAAAGGCCTCGTCCAGGGCCCAGCGGTGTTCGAACGAGTGGAACCCGCCCGGAGTCATGTGAATAGATTGAGGAAGGCCCTTCGATGAGGCATTCTTCATCCACAGATCGAAAACCTGCGTATTGAACGTTGGAATGGTGGCCTGGGCAATCGGCCAGGCCTGTGGGTGGCCCCAGACGAGCCCGGTCCCGCGCGGGCCGAACATCCATTTATGAGTCCCGGCAATCAGAAAGTCACACCCGAGCTCGGTGAGGCGGAAGTCCTCGACCCCCAGGGCATGGACTCCGTCTACGCAAAAGATGATCTGATCCCGCTCACCTCTTGATCGATTGATGGATTGGATAGCATGAGCCATCTCATGGATCGGCAGCTTGAGTCCCGTGCTGGAATGAACCCAGGTGACGGCCACGATGCGTGTAGCGGGGGTGATGCCGTTTCGCAGGGAATCGACGATCTCGCCAGGAGATACGGTCTTGAGTGAACGATAGAGGGTGATCTGACGCACGACGGCGCCCGTGCGTTCGGCACGAAGACGCAGCGCAGTTTCTGTCGAATAGTGATCGTGGGTTGTCGTCAAGATTTCCTGTCCTTTACGAAGCGCAAGCCCGCTGTAAAGCAGGCCCAGCCCCATCGTCGTGCTGTCGGTCAGCGCGATATCGATGGGTTCCACACCCAGATAATCGGCTGCAGCCCGAAGGACTCTCGCTTCTTGCTTCTTCTCATGCTTGTACCAGTAGCCAATGGGATCGGCATCCAAGCCGGCTCGATGCCGTTCAATCGCCTCGCGCACCGGCCTGGGATGAGACGCCAGAAAGAACGCCGCCAAATGGATGAGCTTGGGAGACACGCGAAACTGTGTCCGCAGCTCATCCCAGCTCGAAAACTTGTTCTGCAGTGGTCGTTGATCGGCCAAGGCGCGATCGTACGCACCTGCCAGCACCGCCGCGCCCAGGGCCAACCCCGTCCGTACTAGAAAATCTCGACGTCCGATGTCGCTCATACAAACCTCCAGGTCAGAGCTGACAGCCGTACTCTACTGCTCGTTCAGAAAATCTGGCAAGGAGCGCGGCCGTGATCATTCCAGAGCACTGGGGAGCGCAACGTAAGGAAGACGCCTGCTAAGACTGGTAGGTTTCCATCGGCGGACAACTACAAACAAGGTGGCGGTCGCCGTATGCCTCGTCGATACGGCTCACGCTTGGCCAGAGCTTGCTGTGTTTCAGCCACGAAGCGGGAAACGCCGCCTGTTCGCGGCTATACGGACGATTCCATTCTGTGGCCGTCACGATCGTCGCGGTGTGCGGTGCGTTCTTCAGCAGATTGTTCGTGCGCGGTTGCCGTCCGTCAACGATCTCTTGAATTTCGGCACGAATCAGGATGAGCGCCTCGCAGAGCCGATCGAGCTCGCTCTTGGCTTCGCTCTCCGTCGGTTCGATCATGAGCGTGCCGGCCACAGGGAACGACACGGTCGGCGCGTGGAACCCATAGTCCATCAGGCGCTTCGCCACATCCATCGCTTCGACGCCGGCGCGTTCCTTAAATTCGCGCAAGTCCAGGATGAACTCATGCGCGACCAGTCCGGAGTCTCCCTTGTACAGAATGGAGTAATGCTTTTCCAGCCGCTTGGCCATATAGTTGGCGTTCAGGATGGCCACCTGTGTGGCTTTGGTCAATCCGTCACGGCCCATCAACGCAATGTAGACCCAGGAAATCGGAAGAATACTCGGACTGCCGAACGGGGCTGCCGACACCGGACCGATGGCTTGCGGCCCACCGATCTTGACCACGGTGTGTCCCGGTAGAAACGGCATAAGATGACGCGCCACTCCGATCGGCCCCACGCCGGGGCCTCCGCCTCCGTGGGGGATACAAAACGTCTTATGGAGATTGAGGTGGCAGACGTCGGCCCCGATGTCGCCCAGACGGCACAGGCCGACCATGGCATTCATGTTGGCCCCATCGATATACACTTGTCCGCCATGCGTATGAACGATTTGGCAAATGCGCCGCACGCTCGCCTCAAATACTCCATGGGTGGAAGGATACGTGAGCATCACGGCTGACAACCGGTCTCGATAGTGAGCGGCCTTGGCTTCCAGATCGGCGACGTCCACGTTTCCATACCGATCGCAAGCCACGACGACAACGGTCATGCCAACCATGGCCGCACTGGCGGGATTTGTACCGTGAGCCGAAACGGGGATCAAGCACACGTCTCGGTGTGTTTCTCCCCTTGACCGGTGGTAGGCCCGAATCACCATCAGGCCTGAATATTCACCCTGGGAACCTGCATTTGGTTGGAGGGAGAATGCCGCAAATCCTGCGATCTCGGCCAGCCACGCTTCGAGTTGCTGGAACAGGGTCCGGTAGCCAAGAGTTTGTTCAACTGGGGCGAACGGGTGCAGGCGAGCAAACTCCGGCCAGGTAACCGGCAGCATTTCAGCAGTGGCATTCAACTTCATCGTGCAGGACCCCAACGGAATCATCGAGTGGACGAGCGACAGGTCTTTGGCTTGCAGCCGGTACAGATAGCGCAGCATCTCGTGCTCGGAGTGATATCGATGAAAGACCTCGTGGGTCAGATATTTACTGGTCCTCGCCAATGGGGCGGGATAGTTCAGATCGATGGTGGCGGCGAGGTCGGAAAGACGGAACGGTAACTGATCGTGGCCGACGAAGATCTGGAGGAGACGGTGCACTTCCTCCTCGGAGCTGACTTCGTCGAGCGAGACGCCGATCGAGCTGTCCTCATAGTGCCGGAAATTGATCCCGCGCGCATTTGCCCTCATCGCAATCTGATTCGCCTGGGCTTGGGACACCGGCACCCGAACCGTATCGAAGAAGACTTTCGTCGAGACCTCGAACCCGAGCCGGCGCAGCCCTTCAGCGAACAGCAGCGTGAGGCCGCGTACACGCTCGGCAATCCGCCGCAGCCCGTCAGGCCCATGGTACACCGCGAACATCGCAGCCATCACGGCCAACAGGACTTGAGCCGTACAGATGTTGCTCGTCGCCTTCTCCCGTCGAATGTGTTGCTCCCGTGTTTGAAGCGAAAGTCTGATGGCTGGTTTGCCGGTCACATCTTTTGAAACGCCCACGAGTCGACCAGGTACTTGCCGTTTGTACTCCTCCCTGGTAGCCAGAAATGCGGCATGAGGGCCGCCGAAGCCGATCGGCACACCGAACCGTTGTGTCGAACCGACGACGATATCAGCGCCGAATTCTCCTGGTGGGCGGAGCAACGTCAAGGCGAGAAGATCGGTGGCCACCACCACCAGCACGCCGGCCTTATGCGCCTGCGTGACCAATGCGCTGAAATCACCCACATACCCGTCCGTATCCGGGTACTGCAGCAGAATGCCGCACAGCTGAGGACGCGAACAATCAATGGAGGATGGAATGCCGGTCTGAAGGGCGAGGCCTAGAGGTGCAGCTCTGGTCTGCAACACCGCCAAGGTCTGGGGATGGCAGTCCCGTGAAACGAAAAACTCCTGTCGCTCCTGACCGGCGCTACGAGCGATCGTGTAGCACATCGCCATCGCTTCTGCTGCCGCAGTTGCTTCGTCCAGTAGCGAGGCATTGGCTAGCGGCAGGCCGGTCAAGTCTCCAACCATGGTCTGAAAGTTAACGAGCGCCTCCAAGCGGCCTTGCGAGATTTCGGCTTGGTACGGAGTGTATTGCGTATACCATGCCGGATTTTCTAGAATATTTCGTTGAATGACGCCCGGGGTTACGCAGTCGTAGTACCCCATGCCGATAAGCGATCGATAGACCTTGTTCTGTGAGGCGATGCCGGTCAGTCGGGTTAGGACGGCCTGCTCGCCGTCGCCGGGTGGAATATCGAGAGGTTGCCGAAGGCGGATGTCATAGGGGATGACCGTATCGGCCAAGGTATCGAGTGAATGGAGGCCTAATGTGGCCAGCATTTCTTGGATATCCGCTGGTGTTGGACCTATGTGTCGATGGAGAAAATCGTCGGTCGGTTGGAGCCAATTCTGATTGGTCATCGAGTCATCTGTCCTCTGAGTGGGGTCCACGAGATCGATATCAATGGCTGTCGCGTTGACCGCACAGCCTATCACGACATCCGTTCTTTTCCAAGAGACCGAACGCCTGCTTTGGTTAGGAGGTTCGGTGATTGTTACATAAAATGGTAGCATGACGAGGAGAATCTGCCCGAAGGAAGCGCTGTGAAAGGCCAGGGTTCTCCGGGAGCGAATCGTCCTGCATAGGCTCTCACTTTCGTTGCTTTTCAAAAAATTCACGCTATTGTTGACTCATGCCTCGAGTCTGGAGAGCTGACCTATGACAGGCATGAATCGGGGCTCCGACGGAAGGACAGCGAAGGAACATCAGCCGCGCTCCTCGACGCGAAAGATTGTCATCATAGCCTTTGCTCTTGGCGCCGCGGTCGTCGTCGGATACCTGGTCTTCAAGAACCATGATCTGGCAACCGGTTTCTTGGCCCCTCATATTCCGACTACTCAGCCGAGCGTGGTTCTCGCAGAGCCACAGTCGAGACCTGTCGCATCCGATGTACGTCTAACTCGTGAAGGGATCGACGTTCTTCTCACTGCCCTGGACGAAGCGATTCGCCGAAAGGACGTCGACGGCGTCGTGCGGCACATGACTCCCGATGCCACCATTACCATTCATATGAAACAAGGCCCGCAACAGCAGATGGCCATGCTGACGCGGGATGAATATCGGAAGACGTTGGCCATGGCGTTCGCCTTTCCCAGCGCCAACGACTTCACCCGTACGAGTACTTCCGTCTCGTTGGCTTCGGATGAACGCAGCGCGAAAGTTTCCTTCAAGTCGACGGAGACACTGCGACAAGCCAATCGAGAATTCAAGACAGAAGGAGAGGAAACGCTCGTCTTCAACATTCGCGACGGCAGACCCATGATTACCTCTCTGGAACAGACCTTCCCCGGCGATTCCACCTAGTCGGTAAATCAGCCTTCTCGTAAGCGCCTTCACGTGCAGCGCTCTCGTTCTCGTCGAGATTCACGATCTCTGGTTTGGTATAATCATCGCGCTGATCAACCTTTGTTGGAGTGTCTATGCGGGTGCTTGTGATAGAAGATGAAACCAAAGTCGGTTGTTTTATTAAGCGAGCGCTTGAAGAAGAAAGTTATGCCGTCGACCTCTGCGAGGACGGAGCCAAGGGTTTGGAGATGGCGTTGTCGACCAATTATGATCTTCTTGTCGTTGACGTCATGTTGCCGTCCATGTCCGGTTTGGATGTGTTGAAGAATCTCCGCCGAGAACGCATTCAAACTCCGGTGTTGATCCTCTCGGCTCAATCGCAAATCGATCAGAGAGTCAAGGGACTGGATGCCGGCGCCGACGATTACCTGACCAAACCGTTCGCCATCGATGAGCTGCTGGCGCGCGTGCGTGCGTTGTTGCGCCGTGGCGCGACGGAAAGCCCTGGGATCCTTCAAGTCGATGACTTGATGCTCAACCCGGCGACGCGTGACGTGACCCGGGGCGGACAACGGATCGACCTGACTCTGAAAGAGTATGCCTTGCTGGAATATCTGATGCGCCATACGGGACGCGTGCTCACACGGCCCATGATCTCTGAACACGTGTGGAATCAAGACTTCGATACCTTCACGAATGTCATCGACGTCTATGTGAACTATCTCCGGAATAAAATCGACCGCGGCCGATCCAAGAAGCTGATCCATACCATCCGTGGGAGCGGCTATATGCTGAAGGCCGACTAGCGCGATGTCGAGGCAAGCGGCAGCCCGCGTACGCGAGGGCTTCAGCTTTACCGCACCGAGGGCAAGGTTTTGCCGCGATATCGTGCCGTCATCACCGACCGGGAGTTGACCCATGCCGCTACGTGTCCGGCTGACCCTCTGGTACGGGAGTGCCCTCGCCCTCGTGTTGATCATTTTCTCCGTCATTCTTTACGCGGTGACGGCGCAACATCTTCGCGATGCCGTCGATGAATCTCTTGAAGAAACGGCCGCCACGGCTGTGCGTTCGCTGGAGGAGCGGGGATTTCTCCCTCTGGTCAACGAAGAGGAATTGCTGTCCCAATTTCCCGAGCTGGCGCGAATCGACAAGTTCTTTCAGATATTCAGCCCTTCCGGCACGATCACGATCCGCTCGCCGAATATTAAACAGCACGAAGTTCCGCTCAGCCGGATCGCCCTCGAGACCGCATTCGCCGGACAGAGCACGTTTGAGTCGGCCAAGTATCCCCGTGAGCCCCCGTTGCGGCTGATCTCCGTACCGATCATGTTTCGTGGCAATCTGCTGTATATCGTGCAGGTCGGCACATCGATGGAGTCGGTGGGCGAAACCCTCCGTGGCTTCCTCGTTCTGCTCGTTGTGGCAATTCCAATCGCACTGGCAGTTTCTCTCGCAGGGGGGTGGTTCTTGGCCGGTCGGGCATTACGTCCGGTCGATAAAATCACCCTTGCCGCTCAACGCATTGCCGCGGGAGATCTCAGTCAGCGCCTGAGCATGCCGGCAGCGCATGACGAGATCGGTCGCCTGGCAGCCATATTCAACAACATGATTGGACGGCTGGATACCTCGTTTCGCCAAATCCGTCAATTCACCAGCGACGCGTCACATGAGCTGCGGACGCCCTTGACGGTGATGAAAGGGGAAACGGATTTGGTTTTGCGGCGCCCGCGCCCGCTCGAAGATTACAAATCGGTGCTTGAGAGCAATCTGGAAGAGATCGATCGGATGACCCGAATCGTCGACGAACTCTTGTTTCTTTCCCGTGCCGACATGGGCGAGGTCAAAATGGAATCATTGCCCGTCGCGCTGGAGTCCCTGGTCGAAGACATTCATCGTCAGGCCAGGTTGCTCGGACAGGATCGAAATGTTGAGGTCGTGCTCGGAACAGTCATGCCGGTGGTCGTACAAGGCGATGACTTGCGGCTTCGTGAATTACTGCTGAATCTCGTCGAGAATGCGATGAAGTATTCGCATCCTGGCGGCAAAGTGGAGATTTCGCTGCTGAACGACGGACGGGAGGCTCGACTCTCGATCACCGACCATGGCATCGGCATAGACTCTGCCGACCATAAGCGGATTTTTCAACGTTTCTTCCGCACCGACGTGGCCCGCGCTCATACGAAAAAGGGAACAGGTCTGGGACTTGCCATCTGCGCCTGGATCGCGGATTTGCACAAAGGCCGGGTCGAAGTCAAAAGCAATCTTGGCCAGGGATCGACGTTCACCGTCGTGCTCCCCCTCACGCGCCCTTCGACTTAAAGAACTTTAATACGTGCTTAATCTCGCTCTCATCACCGGTTGTTAACTTCCTTCCTATAGGGCCAGAAGGTGGCCCGTACAGAAAGATGAGGAAAGGCGGAATTCCAATCCATCAGCCTTGAGGGAGGACATCGTATGCCATCACATTGTTATCGGACGATCGGTTCTATGATCGGAATCGGTTTCCTAAGTGGCATCCTCGTTTGGGGGAGTCACTCATTCACCGCATCCCACGCATCGGAGACGTTGCCTCCAGCCGCCGTCCCGGTCGCCGTTCACGCGCCGGGGAATGGCTTTACGGAAGTCGCCAAACAGGTGACTCCTGCAGTCGTCAACATTACGACGGTCATGACGGAGAAAGTCTCGGGTGGGCTTCCTCTCCCTGACGAACTGCGCGATCGAATGGAAGAGTTCTTCGGAAAGCCGCTCGACCCAAGACATCGAGGGCCACAGAACCCCGTGGAGCCTCGAGGACCTCGAAGAGGTCAGGGATCAGGCGTCATCGTGTCCACGGATGGGTATGTGTTGACCAACAATCATGTGATTGCCAACGCTCACGAAGTCAGCGTGACCCTTCCTGACAAGCGTGAATTCAAGGGAAAGATCGTCGGGGCTGATCCGAAGAGCGATCTCGCGGTCGTCAAGATCAACGCCGGCAATCTTCCCACCGTAGGATGGGGCGATGCTTCCAAACTACAAGTCGGTGAGTATGTCCTGGCGGTCGGTAATCCGTTCGGGTTGAATTCGACCGTGACGCTCGGGATCGTGAGCGCCGTCGGACGCGGTCACATGGGGATCACCCAGTATGAAGATTTCATTCAGACGGACGCCGCGATCAACCCGGGCAACTCAGGCGGTGCGTTGGTGAACACCAATGGTGAACTGGTCGGCATTAATACGGCGATCTTTTCACAGACCGGCGGCTATCAAGGCGTAGGGTTTGCCGTGTCCACGACGATGGCGAAGCCGATTTATGAAAGTCTGGTCAAGACGGGCAAGGTTGTCCGAGGCTATCTCGGCATCGGCCTTCAGGATTTGAATCACGACCTGGCAACGTCCTTCAGCCTTAAGGATTCTAAAGGCGCGTTAATCAGTGACGTGAAGGAGGGCAGTCCGGCTGAACAGGCCGGCCTCAAGCAGGGCGACGTCATCATCGAATACCAGGGCACTCCCGTGGAGGATGGCGTCGTGTTGCAGCGACTGGTGACCAGGACCGCCGTTGGCACCAAAGTCCCGCTGAAAGTGATCCGCGACGGTCGTGAACGTGAGCTGATGGTCAAAGTCGGTGATCCACCGGATGAAGCCAAGATCACTAAGGTGGAGAAGGCCGACACTGACTATGCCTTGTCCGGCCTCGCTGTCCAAGACATCGATCAGGATATCGCGAGGGAGCTTGGTCTCAATGGGCAGCGGGGTGCCGTGGTGACCAGGGTTGAGCCGGGGAGCGGGGCCGAAAAGGCCGGCCTCATCCCAGGCGATCTGATTCGAGAGATCAATCGGCAACCGATCAAGTCGGTGAAGGATTTTGAGAAGGTGTCATCAGATGTGAAGAAGGGGGGAACCGTCTTGATCCTGATCAATCGGCAGGGGAACTCGTTGTTCCTATCCGCCAGGATCTAACGCATGAGACCAGACTGATCGCACAAGGGAGCTGGATGGAACCGGCTTCCTTGTGCGTCCCTATTTTTACCGGTCGATGGCCTAGTCGAACACGACGGTTTTTCTTCCATAGACTAACACCCGTCGTTCAATGTGCCGCCGAACGGCGCGCGCCAACACGATTTCTTCCAAATCGCGTCCTTTCCGCACGAGATCGTCCACCGTATCCCGGTGGCCCACGCGAATCACATCTTGCTCGATGATCGGCCCTTCATCCAGGTCCTGAGTCGCATAGTGTGCGGTCGCTCCGATGATCTTCACACCACGGTCATAGGCTTGCCGATAGGGGTTCGCCCCGATGAAGGCGGGAAGAAAGGAATGGTGAATGTTGATCACCGGACAGCCGACCTGGGTGAGAAATTCCGCGCTGAGGATTTGCATGTAACGGGCCATCACGACGAGCTCCGCGTTGTGCTCCTTGAGGAGCGCCACGACTTGTCGTTCCTGTTGCGGTTTGGTCTCTTTGCTAACGGGATACACGGCAAACGGGATCTTGAAGAGATCGGCCCAACTCGCACAGGTGTCATGATTCGAAATGATGACAGGAATATCGATATGCAGCTCGTCTCGACGGTGGCGCTGGAGGAGGTCTGCGAGACAGTGATCTTGCTTCGACACCAGCATGCCGACCCGGGTCCGTCGGCTGGACGGATGCACTTCGTAATACATCTCATACACCTTGGCGATCGGTCCAAACGCCGCCGGGATGTCATCTGCGGGAATTTGGAATCCCTCCGTCGCAAACTCCATCCGCATGAGAAAATCGTTCGTGTCCTCGTCTGTATGATGGTCGGAGTCGAGAATGTTGCCGCCGAAATCGTGAATGAACCCCGACACTCGCGCGACGATGCCTTTGCGGTCTTTGCAATGAATCAACAGGATGATGGAATCCTTTTTCTGCGCTGTCATCTGTTCTCACTCCATGAAATGATACGTATGAGTGTAGTAGAGCAGAAAGAAAGGAGACTTACTTGACTGGATTCGTGACGATGTGTCCGACAAGGTCAAAGCCTGCCGCATCCGTGATCTGGACCGCGCAGAATTCGCCGGGCGCTGGATCGTCGACCTTTTGACGTACCGGGCGCTGTGTGCGACGATCGCCCGCGCCTTCGTCGATATAGACGACGCCGTCTATTTCAGGGGCGAGCCCTGCGTGGCGCCCTTCCAACGCGCCATCCGTTTCCTCCGATCGCCCATCGATGAGCACGTCGAGGAGAGAGCCGACCTTGGCCCGCCCTTTGGCGGTCGCAATCGATTCCTGTATCGAAAGGAGGACATTACGGCGCTCATCCATGACCTCCCGCTCGACCTTTTCGTCCAAGTCAGCGGCCGGGGTTCCTTCCTCATCCGAGTAGAGAAACACCGCGACCCGGTCAAACTCGGCCTGCTCCACGTAGTTGCGCAGCTCGGTGAAGGCGGCGTCGGTTTCTCCCGGGAAGCCGACGATGAAGGCCGTCCGAAACGCGACACCAGGAATGCGCCTTCGTATGCGATCGACCAGGGATTCAATCGCGGCGCGATCACCCAGGCGACGCATCCGTTTGAGCATGCGGTCATTGATGTGCTGCAGCGGCATGTCGATGTATTTCGTGATCTTTTCTTCTTCCGCATAAAGATCCAACAGGTCATCCGTGACTTGCTGCGGGTAGAGATAGAATGGTCGGATCCACCGGAGGCCTTCAACCTTCACCAATTCACGGAACAGCCGAACGAGGCCTTGGCGGAGTCCCAGATCGACACCGTAGTTGACCGTGTCCTGAGAGATGAGATTGATTTCCTTCACGCCTTCTTCCGCCAGTTTCCGCGCTTCCGCGACGATCGATTCCACCGGCCGGCTGCGCTGCTTGCCGCGCATCAGCGGAATGGCGCAGAAGGTGCAGTTGCGGTTACAACCTTCGGCGATTTTCACATAGGCGCTATGCTGCTGACCCAGCCTGAGGCGAGGGACCAGTTCGTCATACAGATAGGGAGGTTGGCTAATCCAGAGTCGCTGATGCCGCTTTTTGGGAGCCAACAAGTCTCTGCAAATCTCGGCGATCTTGCCGAACTCACCAGTGCCGACCACCGCATCCAGTTCCGGCAGTTCCTTCAGCAAGTCCCCTTGATAGCGTTGCGCCAGGCAGCCGGCTGCGATCAAGACACGGCAAGTCCCCGTTTTCTTCAGATGACCGTGTTCCAGGATCGTGTTGATCGATTCCTGTTTGGCTTCTTCGATGAAGCCGCAGGTATTTACGATGACCACCTCGGCTTTTTGAGGATCACCGGTCAGCTGAAACCCTTTGGTCACAAGCGCGCCCAGCATGATTTCCGAATCGACCTGATTCTTGGAACAGCCAAGATTCACGAACCCGATCGTGGTTGCGGGGCCATTCACACCGGCTGCCGAGGCCGAGTCTATGCGCTGTGGAACAATCAGGGGCTGAGACATGCAAGCAGTCTACGGGATGGCCAAAAAGCCTGTCAATTAGACCCTTGCACGAAGCCGATCTATTCCCCTAGAGTGCCTCTCATGATTCGCACCTTTCAGGGCATCAAACCGACGGTCCCCAAGTCGTGCTTTATTGAAACGACCGCCGTTGTCATCGGTGATGTCGTCATGGGCGAGGAGTGCAGTGTGTGGTTTAACGCAGTCATTCGGGGTGATGTCCATTACATCCGGATTGGAGATCGGACCAACGTGCAAGACCTCTGCATGTTGCACGTCACTCATGATACATACCCGTTAATCATTGGGAATCGCGTCACGATCGGCCATCACGTCGTACTGCATGGTTGCACGATTCACGATCGTGTCTTGGTGGGAATGGGCGCCATCATCATGGACGGCGCGGTGATCGGGGAAAATTCGGTGGTGGGAGCGGGTGCGCTCATCGTGGAGGGGACGATCGTTCCGCCAAAGAGTCTGATCCTCGGTGCCCCGGCTAAGGTCAAGCGACCGGTCTCGGAGAAGGAGTTGGCCTGGATCGAGGAATCGGCGGACAATTATGTGAAGTATGCAAGGCAGTATATGGGTGATGCGGGGAAGAAGACCGGGTTTGAACTCTGACGGCTATCAGGCAGGCGCCTCTCCCTCTTTACCTACTGTGATGAAGCAGATTGGATCGTTCACGAGTGCCGTGGGATATTGCCTCCGTTCCACACGATAGGGCACATGGTGTCGATGGCACCAGTCCGCGATCCACACCACTTCCTCCGTTGACGTAGTCACCAGGCCCGGTACATCCAATCTTGGCATGCAGCGATTCACGATCGCTTGGACGACCCGCCGTTCCTTCTGAAAGAACACATGCTTGAAGGTGACCGGATCAGCTCGACCGTATGAGAGCGTGGAGAGGTGCGGAAACCGCTCCGGATCATTGAGGACGCTGACGATCCAGATGTGGTCGAACCGCCCTCGTGCCACGGAGGCATCGAGGGCGCGGAAACGAATCGGTAGGCCGCGACACGCACGATTGAGCGCCGCCACTTCCGACCGCCGGAGGTTATACGGTTCAACCGTGCGTCGACCGTCGATCGCTTCGGCAAGCAACGCCGGAAGCTCCGCCACTCCGGCACCGACATAGAGACTCCGACCATCACGCGGTAATCTCCGGAGGAGGGCTTCGGCGACCTTCGTGCCCAGTCTCCGGCAAGGCGCGCGCTTGGTGCGCCAGAACTCATCGCCGCCTTCATAACAGTAGACAGACTCCAGACGTGTGTAATCCAGGTGATCAAACACATTGGCGATAGCGTGCCGAGTTGGACCGGAGAGGGGTGTTCCCATGGCCGGTCACTTATGGCACATGAGCATACCCAAAAGCGATGTTCGGCCTTCTTCTCTTGACCAGTGGTTCGTTGGAGGTTATAAGCTTGCTTAATGGTCACTAAGAGGTCTTCAACCTTTTTCAAGTCTCATGATGTCCGCGAAGTATCCACCTATGGGATAACCGAAGCCGCGCATTACTTGCGCATCCCACGCACCACCATTCGCGACTGGATATCCGGCCGACATTACCGCAGCCATGCCGGTGTGCGCTTCTCACGACCCATCATCCACGTCCCCAATCCCTCGGTGAAGCTGCTCTCGTTTATGAATCTGGTGGAAATCCATGTATTGGATGCCATCCGTCGCAAACATGACATCCCGCTGGAGAAAGTCAGAACGGCGGTCAACTATCTCACCAAACAGTTTCCTTCGCGTTACCCGCTGGCTGATCAGGAGTTTGTCACAGACGGGTTGAATTTATTCATCAAGAAATTCAGTCAACTCATCAACATCTCACAGGAGGGGCAACTAGCGATCCAAGAAGTGCTTCAGGCGCACCTCCATCGAATCGAGCGAGACCTCCAAGGTATTCCTGTCCGGCTGTATCCGTTTACCCGGAAACGAGATCTACAAGAGGAACCGAGAGCCGTTGTCATTGACCCGCTGGTGTCCTTTGGACGGCCGGTCCTGGTTGGGACTGGCATTCCAACCGCGGTGATTGCGGAACGATATAAAGCAGGCGAATCAATGGATGCGCTCGCAGAGGATTATGGACGTCAGCGGGCCGAAATCGAAGAAGCCATCAGATGTGAACTCACCCTCGAAGCAGCCTGAACCTCCTGTTTTTTTCCTCGACCGCTCCCTTGGGAAGATACGCATCGCTACCGCACTCCGTCAGGCAGGCGTCATCGTTCACATTCACGATGATCACTTCCCACCCAATGCCTAAGGATGAGGACTGGTTAACCCGAGTCGGACGGAACGGCTGGATTGTGCTGACCAAAGACCACCGCATCAGATACAGAAATCTCGAACGAGAGGCGCTGATGAACGCGGGCGTCGGCGCCTTCATTTTGACTGCGGGCGATCTCCAAGGGGAAGAGATGGCACAGATCTTCGTGAAGGCCTTGCCAGCCATCGCCAAGTTTCTTCGAAAACACAAGAAGCCGTTCATCGCCAAAGTGACACGGAATGGCTTAGTCTCGATGCTGCTTCAATAACCCTGTATCTAGCCGGCTTGAGTCACACTCTTACGACTCTCCCTGGAACGAGCGGTGGAGGAGTGATTGAAAGAGGTCGTCCACCGGGTGCGAAGTCGACTACTCCGGTCCTGAATCGCCAAGTGAAAAGAGGCTCTCTGCATACTTATTCTCCGACCCGTCTTCTGATGGAACGGATGGCTTCAACAGAAGTCTGGCCGCAGTCCGGCGTTTCGGTCAATGTCTCCAACACTTTTATACTCGATAATGTACCAAGTTCACCGAGAAGTTCGATGAGGAACATAGTCCGTCTGTTTTTCTGAAATGAAGCCGAACGTTCAAAGATGGTGATGAGCCTTTCTCGATTGACCAAACCAAATTCCAGCAAAGGTAACACCATGTCCCGAAAGTCCGCGGCTAATTCTAGAAGGCCCTTTAAGGGAAGCTTCATATCTAGCGACAGACCAGCATTCCACAAATGCATCAAGGGGTCGATGGCTTCGAAAGGAATCTCTCTCCTCAACTTCTCCCAAAGAGGCGTACACTTTGCCAGGATGTCCTCATGCGAGAGTGTCGATTTGTTTCCCCAGAACAAGATCTCTCCATAGAATTGCCAAGCACGTTTCGCGTCTGAGTCTAGATTGGTCAGTTGTACTGGGAAGGGTCGAAAAATAGCACATCCGGCTTGTGCCAAGGCATACGCGCGAGCGGTTTCCCGCGTGTTCGAACTTTCTACGTCTATTTCTGCTGCCCATCGCTCGAAGGCAGGCAATGCCTCTTATGTCTCGCAATTGAACCAGCTCTTCGAGGACATAATCACAGAACAAGCCATAGCTGGTCGCGCCAAGTGACCCTCGTGTATAGAGAGTGACAAGATCCTCTTTTGAGAGTTCACGGATTGCTATCCAATAGGCCCCTTGAAACACGTCCTCGAATTGCTTGTTTATTGCCGAATAGGCCCATTCTCGGGTTTCCGGGGTATCGTCAGCTCGAATAATCTCGTCAATCTCCAGGGATGCACTAGTAGCGTCGATCACTGGTTCTATCAGGTTGTAAGCCATGCTTGTTTCCACCAATTGTGTATTGAGGAAAAGGTTGTTCGTTTCAAAATCAGAAAGTACTTCAACAATCTCGTCCCGTAACGGTCCTGTTACCGTATGTGCATACCCTTGAACCAGTTGAAGCACCTCAAGCCTGAGATGATAGAGCCCGGTACCCCAGGATAGTCGTAAGAGCCTGGGGAGATTGCTCGGAGGTCCGTCTTGATGTCGACGGAGCAAGAGGGCGCAGAGGTACAGTTCACCAGACGTAGGAGTCCTTGAGCCATCGAGCAACAGAGCGACTTTTGACAGCACCGGGGTCTTCGCTTGAGACCGAAAAGCGTTATGGCATGCCGTGGTAATGAATGAAGTGGGCCATAGCCCTTCTCCTAGTTTTTCAAATACGTACAGATCCGCAAACAATCCTCCTCTGACGAGCTTCTTATGTTCGGGAGGCCAATCTTTTAGTATTTGCTCGATCCTGTTATCAGTCTTTCGAATCAGGGACAATATCTCATCGAAGAATACGTCCTCGTATACGAGATATCCTGCGACGTGTAACAGCGCCTTTTCATAGCTCTTCAAAGATAGGACGCCTTCTCCACTCACCAATGAATCGACGAACGGATGCCCAACAACTTGATCGCCAATACGAAGCGCGAATTCCCCCGCGTTGACGTGACAGATATGGAGCGCTTGTTCCGCATCACTTCTGGATACGTTCTTGGCGAGCGGCCCTAAGCTACCTTGTGAGCACGCTGCTATGATTTCGACATCTTCCAGGGCGATCAGCACATCTCGTACCACGGCCTCATCGGTAATCATGGGGATGACCATATCAGATAGATGCCGATTTCGCGGTCGAACAAGATTTGAGGCGAGGACCTGTCGATCACTGTTCTGTCGAAGAAAAGCTTCGGCTTCAAAATACAACTGGAACTGTTCATGGCGAAAAGATCCACGATTGTAGTGAACCCCTATGAGATTGGAACGTAAAGCCCTCGTGAGCAGATCGATCGCGGAAGTGTGATGGTCGAAAATAGTTAATGTCAGCTGTTCTATTTCCCGAAGCGGAAGACTGGAGGTGAGCCGGGTCCCCATTGCCTCCGCAATTTTCATGAAGAGTTCACGGATTTTTAACGGATCACCGGTTCTCCCAGTAAGGCGACGCGTGTAAGTTTCCAACAGGTCCACTTTTGTCATCTGGGTCACATCTGCCACCGATTCTGATACACACTGGCCGGCCAAGCTTAATTCCAGAGGAGTCTTAAACGGCTGCACCAAGTTCGCCATATCTCCACCGAAGTGACCGGCGTGCACCTCAAAGACGGCCATTTTGTCCTCTAAAGACAAATCAGCAAAAGCCAGTGTTTCACCCTTGAGATGCTGCGGTAGATCGAGTGGACTCTGAGCGGTGATAATGACGGGAAGCGGCTCCTTGAGAATCAATGATTGGAGTTCCTGTAGGAATCTGTCCTTCTTATCACCTGGACATTCGTTGAACGCATCCACGACAAGGACCGTCCGTTTCTTGAGGATCTTGCATCGCTTCAATAAGTCAGTAAAGCTACCGGGATGAAGGTAGGACACGCTCACATCGAGAAGATGCGACAATTCGCCGTCATAATTTTTCACCTGCACGAAGAAGGTCACGATGCCATTCGCCAGAGAATGCAAGGCGGTGTGAAGGAGTAGCTCTGTTTTTCCGGATCCAGATGGCCCAATGATTTGATAGTGTTTTCCCTCTGAAATGATCCCAAGCATATCGCTGGTCTTATACGTGCGGTCTGCTCCTCGAAGTGTTAGGGGAACCAGCTTCCCCATCCGAGAACGCCAAAAGTCATAAAAACGTTCCACATAGCTTGTCACTGAAGCAAGGGCATCCTCATCCGTGGCGTCTCGGAGTTGACTATCCTCCTCCCATTTCGCCAATCCCAAATGCATTACGAGGGCTTGCCATTGCTTTCTGTTCCAGTTTGGTGATCGTGAGCCAGTAACACTCAAAATGGTCAAGCAATTCTGGTAGCCGACTACTTTTGCTCTAAAGTCTCCTTGCGTCACAGTCGAGCCCATTGGGATTTCAGGATAAATGCAAACCATTCCTTCTATGGCTTTGTAAAAGGGGCTATTGCCAGGGATTAGCCACTGATCAGGGTCTTTCCCGGAGAGCTTGCGAACTTCATCACTGAGCGCAAACTTGCATTGAACGACTTGCTCATGAGGATTCGGCAAGTGAAGCTTTTTTCTCGACCCGTCCGGCAGGACCAAACCCCACTCACCGTTAATACCTCCCTCCACTGGCTGGTTAAATGCCTTAAGCTCGATGAGTCCCGCACATCGTTCCGTCACAACAAGAAAGTCGATTTGACGTGGATGAGTCGGCGGGTAGAAATTGGCTAGAACGATCGCGGTACAATGGGCTTGACGAAGATCATCACAGAGTTGATGGAGGAATGATCTTTCGGATTGATGTTCCAGCGGAGAGCCGATGTAAACATCGATTGCAGCAGTCATAGTGCAATGTCCGTTTTATTCGGGAAAGGTGAGATAGGATACCGCTGGGTAATTGAAAAGTGTCGAGCAATTTGTGAGAGAGGTGTACTGCAGCTTCGCATTCAGTACCAATCATCATAATCGCAGTCGAGCTCAGGAGAGCTTTTGCGCATACCTACACCTTTCCCTTTGACTGGAAGCCGATCCGTCGCATGGGTGGGTCGAGAGGCGGTTGCAGGAGCGGGAGTAATTTCTCGTATAGGTCGAGCAGAGACGAGTCATGCGCAAGCAACGTGCGGTCGATTTCCGCCAGTCGTTTCAGGATCGCTTGGTTGGCGGCGATGTGCTCGCGTAAACGCACGAAGGCCCGGACCACAAAGACACTCATGGAGGCAGCTTGTGGACTGTTCAGAACGGTGGCTGCCATGATGGCTCCGTGCTCGGTGAAGGCCATGGGCAAGGTGCGGGAAAACTTGAGCCGGGCAAGGTGGTCACAAATTGTGACCACCTCCAACCGCTCCTTTGCAGTGAGTCGAAAGACGAAATCGCGGGGAAAACGATCCTCATTCCGCTTCACGGCTTGATTCAAGGCCTTCGTCGGCACGTTATACAATGCAGCTAGGTCGGCATCGATGATAACCTTGTGGTTGCGAATCGTGAAGATCATGGATTCAAGCGGCTTGAGTTGCTTCACGACAAGGTCCTACCAATAGAGCGAACGACTCGGTGTTTCCGTTCCGCCATTAGCCAATCGATTCGATCAAGGAAGCTGGTCGGGACGGCCGTGCCCAGCCGGAGACGATGGTGCAACTGGCGCAAATACGCGTATTCCCTCCACACCGCTTCATCCTCATTGAAGCGGCTGGCGAGTTCCTGAGTGTCAACGAACATCTTCATCCTTGTCTCATCCCGGAGACGACTGCCGCATCTCCTCGCCTTGAGGCGGTGGTTGAAAGTCTAACTAAATCAGTCAATGAAAGCTATGTGGTCGGCTAACCAGCCAATGCGATGATCGCCGCGGTAAGCCCATCGGCCACAGAGGCCATGAAATCGAGATTCAATGTGTCGAGGGTGTCGGTCGGCCGATGGTAATGGGGATTACGGAAGTTTGCGGTGTCGGTCAGCATGACGGCCGGGAACCCATGTTCCCAGAATGAGGTGTGGTCGCTCCGTCTCGTATCCGGGAGCCGTTCTCCATTCCCCGGCACGACCAGCGGAACGATGGGGAGGTGCGACGTCATCGCCTGCGCAACGGCACCGGTAAAGGCGTGGGATCGTTCGTTGCCAATGACGGCAAGAAAATCTCCGGTCGCGGGAACGGCGATTGGTACACCGGGGGGGATTTTCTGTGAACCTTCTTGATGGGTCGCATAGCCGACGCATTCCACCACGATCGCTCCGTGAATGGCCTGATGGTTCTTTCGTAAGAGTGAGGCATAGGCGAAGCTGCCAAGGAGGTTGTGTTCCTCCAAGTTGAAGCCGATGAAATGGATCGGCCTGGCTAATTTCAGACGTCGGATCTGGCGTGCAGCGTCCAGAATCACCGCTAGCGCACTGGCATTGTCATCAGCACCGGGAGACCCTTCGACCGTATCGAAGTGCGCGGCGAGAATCAGAGGAGGCGCTTGTACGTCATGTCTAGAAGTGGAACGCGCGGTTCCGATGACATTACAATAGGTCTTGCCCAATGCCTCGAATTCATGCGCGGTGACGGCGAGGCCGGCCTCCGAGAACCGGCGACGCAGATAGGCTTCTGCCTGCTGTAAGCGGACTGGAGAGGACAGGGGATGTCGTTCTCCCACCAGATGGCGAAGGTCTTCTTTAAGGAGGATGCGCTCAACCGACACGTGGGTTTCCGTCAATGGAAGGACTAAGTCACAATCTCGGTGCCGATACCTTTGTGTGTGAAGATTTCCAGCAGCACGGCATGGGGAATGCGCCCATCGATGATATGAGCCTTGCCGACTCCTTCGGCTAATGCGTCCAGGCAGGCATGTACTTTCGGGATCATGCCTTCCGTGATGACCCCTTTCTTCATCATACGCTGCACATCTTTTCGCGACACCGTGGAAAGGTGGCGTCCGCTGGCATCGCGAATGCCCTTAATATCCGTCATCATCAGGAGCTTCTCAGCGCGCAGCGCACCGGCCACCTCCCCGGCCACGAGATCGGCATTGATATTGTATGTATTGCCTTCGCGGTCTGTCCCAATGGGCGCGATGACCGGGATATAGTGGTCCTCCTGAAGATTGCGTAGCAGACCAGGATCGACCTTTTCAATGTCGCCCACCAGTCCGAAGTCGCCTTCGCCGTCTTCTCCATCCAAATCGCGTTCCAGGCTTTCTGCCCAGGCCTTGGCCGTCAATGGTTTGCTGAGGATCAAGCCACCGTCCTTTCCGCTCAACCCGACCGCGCTGCCCCCGTGCCGGTTGATGAGGTCGGTGATTTCCATGTTGATTTTCCCGGCCAGGACCATTTCCACGATTTCCATCGTCGCTTCGTCGGTGATACGAACTCCGTGACGAAATTTCGCTTCGATGCCGAGTCGATCCAGCATCTTGTCGATTTGCGGTCCGCCGCCGTGAATGATGACGGGATTGATCCCGACGTATTTCAACAGCACGACATCTTGCGCGAAGCGTTCTTTGAGCGAAGAGTCCGTCATCGCATGGCCGCCGTATTTGACGACCACGGTTTTCCCGCGGAACGTGCGAATGTATGGAAGGGCTTCGATAAGAACGTTGGCCTTCTTGATCAGTCTATGCATGCGTCACTCCAGCCATCAACGTCGGCGACCAGCATCGGCTGGTGCCGCCGATCGGCTCTTAGAGGATATACCGGCTCAGATCCTGGTCCTTGACGATATCTTTCATGCGCTCCCGCACGTAGGAGGCGGTGATGTCGATGCGCTTGTCGGGCCACCCGGGCCCTTCGAAGGAAATCTCCTCAAGCAACCGTTCCATAATAGTGAAGAGCCGGCGTGCCCCTATGTTTTCGGTCCGTTCGTTCACCTGCACCGCGACCTCGGCAATCTCTTCCAGGCCGTCTTTGGCGAATTCGATGGTGAGGCCTTCGGTCGCCAGCAAGGCCTGATATTGCCGGACCAACGCGCCTTTTGGCTCCGTCAGAATACGGACGAAATCCTCTTTCGATAAAGGACTGAGCTCCACGCGGATGGGAAAGCGTCCTTGAAGCTCCGGGATCAGGTCGGACGGCTTCGCCACATGAAAAGCGCCGGCGGCGATGAAGAGGATGTGATCCGTCACAACCGGGCCGTGTTTGGTGGTGACGGTGCATCCTTCTACGATCGGGAGCAAGTCTCGTTGCACGCCTTCTCGGGAAACATCGGGCCCCATGGTGCGTTCGCGACCAGCGATCTTATCGATCTCGTCGAGGAACACGATGCCGGTTTGTTCCACCTTGGCGATTGCTTCACGGGTGGCGTCATCCATATCGATCAGTTTCTGGGCTTCTTCCTGCGTCAGGTGTTTGAGCGCCTCGGGCACTTTCATGACCCGCTTTTTTTTCTTGCCCTGGAACATTCCGCCCAGCATGTCACGGAGATTGTTCTCCAGGTCGTCAAGCCCTCCGACGTTGGAGATCACGCCGACGGGAAGGCCGCGTTCTTTTACTTCCATTTCAACGGTTCGCTCGTCCAGCTTCCCTTCCCGCAACTGCAGGCGCAGCTTCGATCTCGTCGTCTCGTGGGGATCGTGGGAGCCTTGCGTGACCGACTCGCTCGTGTTGTCCACAAAGCCTGGTCGGGGGGGCGGCGGCGGTAACAGAAGATCGAGCAATCGTTCTTCTCCCTGTTGTTCGGCCTTTTGCTGCACCGATGCGAGGCGTTGGGTCTTGACCATATTGATGGCCAGCTCGGTCAAATCGCGAATGATGGACTCCACGTCGCGCCCGACGTAGCCGACTTCGGTGAACTTTGACGCCTCGACCTTGATGAAGGGAGCCTCGGCCAACTTCGCGAGCCGTCTGGCGATCTCGGTCTTCCCGACCCCGGTCGGCCCGATCATGATAATGTTCTTCGGCATCACCTCATCGCGGAGGTCAGGAGACAATTGCTGACGGCGCCAGCGGTTGCGAAGGGCAATGGCGACCATCCGCTTGGCATCCTTTTGCCCGATCACATAGCGATTCAGTTCTTCGACGATCTGACGCGGGGTGAGACTGTTGAGATTCAGCGGTTCGGTATCGCTCGTGAGATGCTTCATAATGATGAGTTATCCTCGAAGTTCTTCCACAATAATCTGTTGGTTGGTGTAGATGTCAATAGAACCCGCGATCGTCATGGCCTCAGTGACAATCACCGGAGCCTCGAGGGGCGAATGGCGCAACAGCCCCCTGGCAGCCGCAAGAGCATAGGGTCCACCTGAGCCAATGGCCAAAATGCCGTCCTCCGGCTCCACGACATCGCCGGTTCCTGAAATGATGAACGACTGGTCACGACCAGCAACGGCCAGGAGCGCTTCCAAGCGTCGAAGCACGCGGTCAGTTCGCCAATCTTTCGCGAGCTCGACCGCTGCCCTGGTGAGATTGCCTCGATACTCCTCCAACTTGCTCTCAAATTTCTCGAACAGTGTAAAGGCATCCGCGGTGGCCCCGGCGAATCCGGCCAGCACTTGATCATGATGCAGGCGTCGAAGCTTCTTGGCGTTGTGCTTCATCACTGTGGTTCCTACGGTCACTTGGCCGTCGCATCCCATGGCAACCCGTCCGTCGCGTCGGACACACAGGATGGTGGTCGATCGAATGATCATGAAGATTTCCGGTCCTTTCCCGAGATAATGCTCGCTGCCTTGGCTCGAGGATGGGCTCGATCATAAACGGCGAGGAGTTGATCCATCGCCACATGGGTATATTTTTGTGTCGTGCTCAGCGAGGTGTGGCCGAGCATCTCCTGTATGGAACGGAGATCCGCGCCTTCATCGAGCAGGTGCGTTGCATAGGAGTGCCGCAAAGCATGAGGACTTACCGCTCCACCGACGAGACGACTGGAGTATCGCGAAACAATGTGAGCGACGCTCCGAGTCGTGATCCGGCTCCCACGATGATTTAAGAAAATCGGAGCCGATACGTGCGAAGCGATCGCCGGCGCACGCAAAGACCTCCGATACTCCCGGATCGCGTGAAGCGCCACGTCCCCGATCGGAACTACCCGCTCCTTGCGGCCCTTGCCCTTGAGGCGGACTACCCCGTCCGTTTCGTTGAGGTCACCATAGTTGATTCCCACGACTTCACTCACCCGAGCGCCAGTGGAGTACAATGTTTCGAGCAAGGCACGATCCCGTAAGGAGAGCGGTGAGAGCCCAGTAGGAAATTCCATGAGCGCCGCGGCATCGTCCTTTGTCAACACTCTGGGGAGCGGTTTTGGCACCTTCGGGCTTCTCAGGCTCTCTGCGGGGTTCGTCCGAATCACGCCTTCGCGCACCAGAAACCGGAAAAAACTTCGAAGACACGCCAGTTTCCTCGCCAAGGATGACGCTTTTTCGCCCTGTTGATCCAGGCTGTGGAGATAGGCGCGAACATCATCGCTGGTGATCGCAGCCATTCGGATGCGAGCCGTATCTTCTTTCGTTCGGCGGAGGAACTTCGCCAGTTGTTGAAGGTCAGACCGGTAGTTGCGAATGGTTTCATCCGACGCATTGCGTTCAACGTGCAGGTACGTTACGAAAGTCCTGATTGTATCGTCCATGAATGGAAATCCTCGAGGGCACGCTGGCTCAACGAGCGGCGCTTCTTGTCTTTGTCTTTGGGAGGGTTCGACAAGGGAGGAAACAAGCCGAAATTGGTGTTCATCGGTTGGAAATGGCGAGGGTCCGATGACGTAATATGAGAAACCAGACAGCCATGCGCGGTTGTGGGTGGCGGCGTGATCAATGGTTGTCCTGCCATGGCCCGCGCCGCATTGATACCAGCCAAGCCTCCCATGGCAGCCGATTCCGTATAGCCTTCCACGCCGATGAGTTGCCCCGCAAAGAATAGTGTATTGCGTGCCTTGAATTGCAGGGTCTTGGAGAGGAGTTGAGGAGAATTGATAAAGGTGTTTCGATGGAGGCTCCCATACCGTAGGAATTCGGCTTGTTCGAGCCCGGGAATCATGCGAAACACGCGCTTTTGCTCCGGGTAGGTGAGTTTCGTCTGAAATCCTACCATGTTGTAGCACGTGCGATGGATATTTTCTGTTCGCAATTGAACGACGGCTGCGGGCTCCAGCCCCGTCCGCGGATCCTTCAGACCGACCGGCTTCAAAGGGCCAAACTGCATCGTCTGGCGGCCACGTTCTGCCAACACTTCAATGGGAACGCAGGCCTCGAAATAGGGCGTCTTCTCGAATTCTTTCGGCTGCACCTTCTCCGCTGTCATCAGAGTATCGTAAAACACGTCATACTGCGCATCGGTCATAGGGCAATTCAGATAGTCATCTCCGCCCTTGTCGTAGCGAGAGGCACGAAAGACGACGTCCATGTTAATGGAATCCGCGTCGATGATCGGCGAGATAGCGTCGTAAAAGTACAGATGCTTCGATTGCGTCACTGCGCGGATCGCCTGTGAGAGTGTATCCGAGGTCAACGGCCCTGTGGCGATAATGCAGAGACAATCCGTGGGAATTTCGGCAATTTCTTCGTGAAGAATTCTGATGCGGGAATGTCCTTCCAAGGCCTGGGTTATGTTCAGCGAGAACCGCTCACGATCAACAGCCAGCGCCGATCCAGCCGGCACTCTGGCGTGCTCCGCCGCGGAGATGATCAGCGAGTTCACGCGACGCATTTCCTCCTTGAGAATACCGGGCGCGTTCAGAGGATCGGTGGATCCCAGCGAATTCGAGCACACGAGCTCGGCCAATCCGCCGGTTTTGTGCGCCTTGGTCATCTCCTTTGGGCGCATTTCATAGAGCGTGACTCTGGCTCCACGATTCGCCGCTTGCCAGGCCGCTTCCGACCCGGCCAGACCACCGCCCACGATGACCACGTCATCTCTCATGTTCAACATTCCTTGCCGTGAAAGGCGCCCATTCTAGAAACCGTCTTTTAGTGAAGTCAAGGAGAGGTGACGTTGAACCGCGCCGAAATCCCGTGCTAGACTCCCCTCCCGGTCGGGCGATTAGCTCAGGGGTAGAGCGCTTCCTTCACACGGAAGAGGCCACAGGTTCGATACCTGTATCGCCCACCATGGTGTCCCGCTCCGTGTCCACTCTAACTCCTTGGAAATATAGATCGAATAGCTTAGAGTCCGCGCCTCGGATTCTGGACAGAAACGAGGATGTCGGCTACACTTCTGATTGTCTGTGTGACGTATCGAGCTTGCGAATCCGGTGATGAGGACCAAAACAAGCGAGGTAATGTTATGAGAGCATCGTTGACGGTTGTCAGTATCATGATGCTGGCTATGGTCGCAGCAGGTTGCAGCACAACCCACCAACAAAGTGCGGGCGCCAATGATAAGGAGTACACGCCGCCGACGAGCATCTACAACATTTTGGATAGTACGGCACTGGTGTACTCAGACCCGGCTGCCGGATCAGCGGTCAATGATCATCCCCTTCGTTGGTTCGGGTTCATTTCAAATCCGGTCGGCCAAGCTCTCGACTACGGGATTAATCGGCCTTTATACACGCTCTCAAGCGGATTCGCGTACCTCAGCGGGTACACGGCAGAAGACAACATGCTAGACGCACAACGCCGCTAAGTTCAGTCGGCCCTTTTCGCAATGCAGAGGCCCACTCGTCTGGAAGAGTGGGCCTCTGCGTGGCCCCTTCGCCAAGACCCCCTCACATCGTGTATTGTTCCTCTCAAGGAATCCGCTCATGAACGTGCTTAGATCCCTCTGTTCCGCAGGCGTGCTTGTCACTTTAAGCCTCACGATTGGATGTAACCCTTTAGGGGATTCCGTTCGACGGCCGCCCCCTCTCCCTCCCTCAAAAACCGATCTTATTCTGCTCGCTTCGACGGCGCTCTGTGAGCGCGCGACCGAGTTTGTGAAAAAACATTCTCCCGCGACACACACGTCGAAGGATTGGGGAAGTGGCCACGAACTCACGATTTCGTCCGAGAAGAGTGCCTCGCACGGAGAAGAATCCTATTTCTTCGACGAAGACGGTGTCTTGGTCGGAGCGCTCTTCACATTCCCTCGAGGGCTGGACCTTAAGCCATATTTGGTGCTCCAACACACACTCTCGCAGTTGAAGCCGTCAGTCGAGTTCTACTTGAACGTCGCCGAGTTGGAAACGAGAACGAACATGGAGAGCAGCGCTCTTCTGGAAACCGGCGATGAGAAAAGCACAACCCAGTATCTCGTCACTGGTCTACGAGAACATCCGATCTTACTCGAGGCCTCCTTCACTATTGACCCGTATGTGCGGCTGTTCTCTCCATACCGGCGGGAATTTCTTGATCGGCTTCGCGGTCCGACAGGGAGCAAGGGGGGGCAGAAGATGGAGAGACAAGGAACCGAAGACAAGGAACCGTTTACGTCCTTGCAGCAGTTCGCGCGTGGACAGGCCGCGCAGCTCGCGTATTGCGGTGAAAAAAACTATGACATCGCGGCCGACGCTTACCAGAAAGCCATTGCCAGCGGATTTGCCAACAAGGTGTGGCTTGCTGAAGCTCGACATAAACTGGGAGTTGCTTGGCAAGCGAAGGGTCAATTCGAAAAGGCGAAAACAGAATTGCTGGAATCGCTCGCTCTCAGGCCCAATATCCCCGAAGTGCTGAACAACCTTGGAACAATCCAGGTTCAGCTCGGTGATAAAGCCGCCGGCTTGAGCTCGTTTGAACGAGCGGTAGTCCTTCGCCCCAACTATGCGCTAGCCCGGTACAATCTTGCCGAAGCGTCTGAAACAACGAATCCAAAGCGCGCCATCTCCGAATACGAAACCTACCTTGTCATCGTCGAAGGAATGCCTGAAGAGGCGGCCCGTATTGCACACGTCAAAGAGCGCATCAACGCCTTGAAAAGGTAACCCCCGCCGCCTCCAGTTCCATATCGATCGTTCGCGTCGCATAAAAATGAGTAATTCATAGTAGTTCTTATTTAGTAAGAGTAATATGATGATGGTTCCAGGTCTTGCTCGGAAGGATCCTTCATGCGCCAACTCATGTGGTGTGGACTTGCGGTCGTGTGTTTTTGGAATGACACGACACCGGCAGCTGCGGAGCGAAACTGGGAATTTTCCATCGGTGGATATGGTGGCGAGGCATTTCATGCTGACACAACGGCTCGATTTAACTGGGCCATCTCACCTGGTGTAGGAGTTGAGCCAGTCGACGCGAGAGCAAGGGGTATTCGCTTTGAGAATTCTAAAGCGTTCGGAATAAAGATTAGTGCGTGGCATCTCCCCAGAAGGTACAGGTGGCAGCCCCAAATTGGCCTTGAGTTAGACGGGACCAGATTTACCGCAGACGTTCCGCCACAGACTGTCCCTGCCGATGGATTCGGTGAAAGAAGTCAACTGCCAATTGGGCAGTTCACAATATTTCAGCGAAGAGAGTTTGGCGTTGACCATCTGGCGGTCAATCTCCTCTTTCGATATCCCATCTGGGCGACATCGGATATGCCTCATGGTCGATGGTATCCCTATGTCGGAATCGGGGGTGGGGTCCAACGGGCCCGCGTCTCAGTAGTAGGAATCGAAGAGACCAGTTACTCGCCGATGTTTCAAGGTCTCGTTGGAATCAAATTCTTCTTGATCAGGCACGTAGGTGTCTTCGGTGAAGCGAAATATACGCAAGGATGGCACTCGTTCAACTATTCTGGAACTGGCCAACCTCCAGGGTATGCAGAACGCTATACCATTGTCACGGGCAATGTGGTTGGCGGAGTCGCGCTGCACTTCTGATCTGCGTAAAGAAAACGCTCAGCCTCGAGCCCGTTCCTGCTGTTCCTGGAGGGTTTTGCACTCGATGCAAAGTGTGGTAACGGGCCGGGCTTTAAGCCGCTTGTACGGGATGTCTCCGCCGCAGTGTTCGCAAATTCCATAGGTCGCGGCATTCATCCGTTCCAGGGCTTCGTCGATCTTCTTGAGCAACTTCCGCTCGCGCTCGCGAATTCGCATGGAAAAATTCTGATCGACTTCGGCGGAAGCTTGGTCACTGACGTCGGGAAATGCCTCAAGATCGCCGCGATGTGTCAGGACTTCTCCGACCTCATTCAGGATCGCAGCACGCTGGCGTTCAAGGTCACGGCGGATGTCAGGGTATTTCGCCTTCTTGGCAGGTACTTTCCGACTATTCACAGCACCTGTGGCGCGCACCTTGTTCGGCGATTTGGTCGAAGCAACTCGTTTGTTGGAAGGACGCGCTTTCATAGCTATGTTCCACGTGCGAGAAAAACAGGAAACTATACCAACCTGGATCCTGGGGGTCAACGAGGGCCGGGAGCTACAAATCCCGCCGGCCTTCGATCGATTTCAACAATGTCACTTCGTCTGCATACTCAATGTCCATACCCACTGGAATTCCATAGGCGATTCGAGACACACGTACACCGAACGGCTTGAGCAACCTGGTGAGGTAGATTGCTGTAGCTTCTCCTTCAATGGTGGGGTTCGTTGCAAGAATAACTTCTTCGACTCCTCCAAGTTTTACACGTTCGATGAGTTCATCAGCTCGGATATCCCCTGGACCTACGCCGTCAAGCGGAGAAAGGGCGCCTAACAGAACGTGATAGAGTCCACGATAGGCGCCGGCGCGTTCGACGGCATAGAGGGTACTCGGTTCCTCAACGACAAAAATCTTGGTACGATCGCGCTTAGGGTCAAGACAAAACTCGCACAACTCCCCTTCGGCGATATTCCGACATTGTCCGCAAAATGCCAGCCCATCCTTCACTGCACGAATGGCATCCGCCAAGCGCAAAGCGTCTTCCCGTTCAGCTTTCATAAGGTGAAACGCCAAACGTTGCGCACTCTTGTGGCCGATTCCCGGAAGACGGACCAGTTCCTTAATCAGTCTCGCCAACAACCCTTGCTGATCGACGGCCATGTCAGAAAAGGCCCGGGATTTTCATTCCGCCGGTCAGCGCTTTCATCTCACTCTCCATCAATTCCTTGGCTTTACGGAGCGCCTCATTTGTCGCGGCCACCACAAGATCCTGGAGCATATCGACATCGCCGCTCTTGACGACTTCAGGATCGATGACCACGCTGACAATCTGCATCGCCCCATTCGCCGTCACGGTGACAATCCCACCGCCCGCCGTCCCGCTGGCGGTTTTCGATGCCGCCTGTTCTTGAATCTTGGCCATCTGCTCCTGCATGGCCTGGGCTTGTTTGAGAATATTGCTCATGTTGCCGAAAGGATTTTTCATTCGCGTGCCTCCTGTTGGGCTATGGTACGAACCTCGGCCAACTCGACGCCGAATATCTCGAGTGCCTGCTTCACCGTCGGATTTGCCCTCGCACGTTCGAACAACACCAACCGTTGCTCTTGTTCCTTGGCCGCTCGGACTTGCGCCATGGTCGGTCCCGGGGGGTGCGTTTCGGTGAGCTCGATGATGCGAATCCGCACGGGATGCCCCAATTGCTGCTCACAGAGCTTTGCTAACACGTGGAGATTCTCTTCTTTTTCCAGTCTGGCACGGGCCAGGGTTGCCTGTTTGGCAAACCCAATGGTGACGAAGCCGCTTTCCATCCCGATAAACCGACCGGCTTCCAGGAAGGGCGCGATGTTTGGAAATGAAGCAGCGATCTCTTCTTGGACTGATTCCCAAAGCCACGTCGGTTGTGGGTCGACAGTTGTGGGAGGGGTAGGGGCCGAAGTGGCTGTTATCGTATCGGTCACGAGCTTGTGGGGTGGGTCGGGTGAAAGCGCAGGCTTCTCTTCCCTTTCTCCCTTGGGAGTGGGAAGAGGATTAGGGACCGATTTTGAGGTTATAGAAACGCCCTGGCGCAAAGTCGAGGGAGACGGGGCAGCAGATGGCACAGTCTTCTGTGTTTCAGGCGCAACCGGAGGTTTTTGGTTTGAAGACGGCACTGCCTGGTGCGGCCGGGCCGCGATGCCTTCTCGTTGACGCAGCAATCGCGTGGCTCGAACCGCCGCGGTCTCCATAACAAATCGGGGGTGAGCACTGAATCGGAGAGAATCTTCTGCCTGGAGGAAGATGCCAAGCAGTTCCTGAAGCTGTTCTGGAGTCAATGTCCTGGCATCCATCGAAAGCTGCTTCAAATCTTCTTCAGATGTTTCAATCAAGCCATGCAACTCTCGTGTGTCGGGAACGACTGCCGCCACCAGCAAATTGCGGAGGTGTTCCACCACTTCGGTGCAAAATGCGCGCAAGTCGTGTCCTTGGTCCAACAAATTCGCCAGACTGGCAAGGGCGGCAGGGCTGTCTTGGGCCATCATGGCTCCGATGAGTTTCTGTACCAGCTCTTGTGGTACTGCCCCGAGCAGCACTTCGAGATCTGTGTGCCGGATGGCCTTTCCACCATAAGCAATCGCCTGATCAAGCAAACTCAGGGCATCCCGCATACTTCCTTCACTGGCACGGGCCAGAGCAACGAAGCTTCGCTCCTCGAGCGTCAACCCATCCTGGACAGCCACGTGTCGAAGGCGTTCGATGATTTCGGTTCTGGCAATCCGCCGAAAATTGTAGTGCTGGCATCGAGAAAGAATCGTCGCGGGGATCTTGTGAATCTCCGTTGTCGCGAAAATGAAGACCACATGTGCCGGCGGTTCTTCGAGTGTCTTCAACAGTGCATTGAACGCTGAGTTTGAGAGCATGTGGACTTCATCGATGATATAGACTCGAAACTGACCACGAAACGGGGTGAACTTGACGTTGTCGCGGATCTCCCGAACATCGTCCACGCCGGTATTGGACGCGCCGTCAATCTCGATGACGTCGACCGAGTTCCCTTGCGCAATCTCGCGGCAGTTTTCGCACGTGTCGCATGGACGACTTGTCAGTCCTCGCTCACAGTTGAGGGCTTTTGCGAGGATACGCGCGACGGTCGTTTTCCCCACGCCTCGCGTGCCAGAAAACAGGTAGGCGTGAGCAATCCGCTTCGTCGAGACGGCGTTCATCAGCGTTTGGACGACATGCGGCTGTCCAACCACATCATCAAATGTGCCGGGCCGGTATTTTCGCGCAGAGACTTGGTAGTCCAATTGATGTGATGCTCCCTATGGTGAGCGATATTCCGTGAGTGATGCCGATACGGGACCCGGATCCTCGGAGCAGTTTGGGTTCCCTCTTTCAACGCGTCTAAAGAGCAGTGGGGCCAGGTGATCCTGCGGCACACAGAACTGGCTGCTTACCGTTGCTTCCTTCCGGACCTGGCGGGGTTCACAGGGTTCTATTGCACAGGGCCCAGCCCCTATTCTCACGCTAGGCTCCCTAAAACAGTCCACACCTGAGGCGTCTATCCGTCCACAACCATTACGATACAGCGGCAAAAGAACGGGCGACGTACACGAAGTGCGGTATGGCGGAGAGGGTGGGATTCGAACCCACGGTCCCGTTGCCGGGACGCATGCTTTCCAAGCATGTCGATTCGTCCACTCTCGCACCTCTCCGCGACGAGAAGTACAAAGGATCGCATCTTAGCATGCGTGTTCATGACCGGCAAGGCGGACGATCTAGCGGTTACGTCGGTTATAAGCTGGCCAGAAGGTGATTCTTGTCATGAGACGGTTATCTTTTGAGTTGCACGATGAGTATAGAGGAGAGAAAAGATTGCTCTCCTTCCAGCAGAAATCGACGATGGGACCAACCCGTCTAACCGAACCATTCCTACTAGGGATGGAGCACCCCCGGTCGTATGGGTTGACACTTGCATATCTTCGACGGTACAACGCTATACGACATCGCGTGTTTTCGCTGTCTTACTCGTAAACGATGACAGCTTCGCAGACGTTCTCCACTGTGCGAGAGTGGCGGAACTGGCAGACGCGCGAGACTTAGGATCTCGTGGGCAACCGTGGGGGTTCAAGTCCCCCCTCTCGCACCACCACCTCAATCCCTTTAGGGAGCCCGATTTTGGCGATGAAAATGGAAGTGACCGAGTTAGGACCGATGAAACGTGCCTTGAAAATCGAGGTGCCGGCTGACGAGGTGACACAGCAATTTTCACGCGCGTATTTGGAGCTCAACCGTCAAGTTCATGTTCCAGGGTTTCGACTAGGAAAAACTCCGCTGGCCATTTTAGAGAAGCGGTACGCCAAAACAGTCGAAGAAGATGTGATTCGAAAGCTTGTGCCGGATTTCTATGGTCGAGCCATCAAGCAAGCCGGCATCAATCCAGTCGTGGTGGATATCCCCCCTCTGGATCGGGTCAAAATCAAAAAGGATTCCCCATTTACCTTCACGGCGACAGTCGAAATCAAACCCACGATCGAGCTTCGCAGCTATAGGGCCCCTAGTCCTATTTCTCTCCCAGCCGACAAGCGTACAGTTGCGGAAGAACAGATAGATCGCGCCCTTGAGGTATTACGCGAACAACAGGCTCGGTTGGATGCGGCACCTGTGGGTACGGTCTTAGCGGAAGGAGACTATGCCATCGTCGATCTCGAAGGATTTCTGGATGGCATCGCTCTGGAAGGCACAAAGAAAGAGGGCCAATTGCATAAGGTGGGTTCGAAGGCCGCCTTACTGGGGATTGAAATTGATGCGCACCTTAATGGAAGACATGAAGGGGAGGTTATAGACATTCTTCAGACCTATCCGGTGAGTCACCCGGATCAGAGAGTCGCAGGAAAATCTGTCAAGTTCCGTCTAGATATCAAGGGGGTCAAACGCAAAAAGCTTCCGGCTCTTGACGATGAGTTCGCCAAGGACTGTGGACCATACGCATCGCTCCAAGAGTTAAGGGACAAGCTACGTGGTGAAATGGAAAAGGCGCTCAAGAAAGATATTGAGGACTCTTACAAAGATGTCATTCTCAAACGCCTGATTGACACCCATCATTTTGATCTTCCTGACACACTCGTGGAACGGGAACTCAGCACGATTGTGCGGCAGAAATTACAGGCACGGCAGCGCGGTAAAGCTCTCGACTCCCTCCCCGCAGCTGATGCAGAAGAACTGAAAACGATTCGCGAGGAACATCGTGAAGAAGCGAATCGTCGTGTCAAGGCTGGATTGATCCTGGAGGCCATCGCTGAAAAAGAAGGCCTGTCTGTGAGCCAGGAAGATTTGAACAACGAAGTGACTCGATTGGCCACGGAATTGAGGGTCCCAATGGCTGATCTGGTAAAAATGATTCAAGCAGGTGGCCAAGACTCCATCGATGAGTTACGAGCACGAATCTTGGCCGACAAAGCTCTGGATGTTGTCTATCGTCAAGCGGTCATTCAAGGATAAGCATAACCACTGATAGCCCCTGATCGCAGCGGACAGGAGTCATCGAGGAAAGGAATCGCGGAACATGTTGGTCCCGATCGTCGTGGAGCAAACCAATCGAGGCGAACGAGCCTATGATATCTATTCACGCCTTCTCAAAGACCGTATCATTTTCCTTGGTGCCCCGATTGACGATGTATTTGCCAATCTGGTGATCGCGCAGCTTCTCTTCCTTGAAGCGGAGGATCCCGAGAAGGATATCAATCTCTATGTTAATTCGCCTGGAGGCAGTGTGACGGCGGGGTTGGGCATCTACGATACCATGCAGTATGTTAAGCCCCCAATCAACACCATTTGCCTTGGTCAGGCTGCCAGTATGGGCGCCCTTCTGTTGACTGCTGGAACAAAGGGCAAACGGTTTGCGTTGCCGAATGCCAGGGTGATGATCCACCAACCGTTGGGTGGATTCCAGGGACAGGCGACGGAAATCGACATCCACGCTCGAGAGATTCTAAAGATTCGCGAACGCCTCAACGAGATCATGGCCAAGCACACGGGGCAGCCGATCGAAAAAATCGCTCATGACACGGAGCGGGACTATTTCATGTCCGGTGAGGAAGCGAAACGATACGGTCTCATTGATGAGGTCATTACGCGACCACCGAAATTTATGAAAGCGGTAGAATCCGGCGACGTGGCAAAAGACGGGGCCAAAGGTAAGTAACACAGGAGGGTACATGGCCAAGCAGGAAAAGATGGACCGACACTTGCGATGTTCTTTCTGTGGGAAGAGCCGTGATGAGGTCAGAAAACTGATCGCCGGACCGACCGTCTATATCTGTGATGAATGCGTCAACCTGTGTAATGACATCATTGCTGAGGATTGGGAAGAAGCCAAAGAAGAGATTTCGTCGAAACTCAAGAAACCAGCGGAAATCAAACATCACCTCGATCAGTATGTGATCGGGCAGGAACGTGCGAAACGCATCTTGTCAGTGGCCGTGCATAATCATTACAAGCGCATCTCGTCAAAAGAAAAAGAGGTTGATGATATCGAGCTTCAGAAGGGCAATATTCTCATGGTGGGTCCAACCGGTACAGGGAAGACGCTTTTGGCCCAGACCTTGGCCAAGTATTTGGATGTTCCGTTCACCCTGGCCGATGCCACAACGCTGACCGAAGCCGGTTATGTGGGCGAAGATGTCGAGAATATCATTCTGAAGCTCCTGCAAGCGGCCGACTACGATGTCGAGCGGGCTGAGCGCGGGATCGTCTATATTGATGAAATCGACAAGATCAGCCGGAAAAGCGACAGCCCGTCGATTACTCGCGACGTATCCGGTGAAGGTGTTCAGCAGGCCTTGCTGAAGCTGATAGAGGGGACGGTTGCGAATGTCCCGCCGCAAGGAGGGAGAAAGCATCCGCATCAAGAATTTATTCAAGTCAACACCAGCAACATTCTATTTATCTGTGGGGGGGCGTTTGTCGGATTAGAGCAGATCATCGAACAGCGTCTGAATCGAAAATCGATGGGTTTCGGAGCGGAAATTCGTGGGAGAAGCGACGTTCGCTTAGGCGATCTGTTGGCCAAGGTGCAGCCTGAAGATTTCTTGAAGTACGGACTAATTCCTGAGTTTGTCGGACGGTTGCCGGTCGTGGCGACGCTAGAGGAGTTGGACGAACGAGCGCTGATCCGTATTCTGACCGAACCACGCAATGCCCTGACGAAGCAGTATGAAAAGTTGCTGTCATTTGAGAAGGTCAAGCTTCGATTTACGGAAGGGGCGCTGGGAGCGGCAGCGCGAAAAGCCTATTTGCAGAAGACCGGAGCCCGAGGACTACGGGCCATCCTGGAAGAAGTCATGCTCGACGTCATGTACGACGCTCCCTCTCAGAAGCAGATCATCGAGGTTGTGATCACGGAAGATGCTATTATGGGCAAGAACCCACCGATGCGCATCTTCGAGCAGGAAAATGATGCTAAGTCAGCGTAAATATTGATAAAGTATTAAGCTTACATCCGACCGCACTCGATTACTCGTGGGAGGTCCAATCAGACCGCTTCTTCTACCCGCGCATGCCCTCTCTTTCCTTTAACTAGCCTTCCCATCTTCCTCGACAAGTAGAAACACTGCGCTATACTTGCCTCGTACGTGTTTTCGCGTGTCTCGGATGGAGGATTTGTGAAATACCCTGTGTCTTCAAGTTTTCGGCACAAAGGCAAAGTCATCGAACTTGATGCGGCACGTGAAATGGTCATCTTGTTGGGGATCAATGGGGAGGCGATTGGCAGTTTGTCGTGGGACTTCGTCATCGATCAAATTCTCGCGTACCGCAAGGTCGCTGTGCAGAAAGAAATCCGGTCAGAACCTCGCATATCCCTCGCGTTTCGTGTTCGGTACAACACTCCGGAAGGGCCTCGATTCGAGAGTCGGGCAGGTGGTATCGGTGGAGGAGGGTTATTTATCGAAAGCCAAGCTCCTCTTCCGATAGGGACCAAATTGGCCATGGAGTTCTCGCTACCCGAAAAGTCCGAGGAATGGTTGCTGGCCAAAGGGACCGTGGCTTGGGTCTGCCCAAAAGCTGATCAATATACGTTCAGTCCTGGAATGGGAGTACGGTTTACTGAAATTGCTGAGGATGTCCGCGATCGAATCCATGAGATCGTGAAAGCAATCCAGAACACGAGTCAGGCAGCCTGATTCGTGCCCTTCGGAACAAAGACCATTCTATGAAGTTTCTTGTCGTCTCCACTGCAGGTCATCAGGGCAAATCGCTCTTCATAGATCCCGGCCATGAAGTAATCAACGTGCATGATACTTCAGGCCAGTTGTTGGGCAACATGTCGTGGGGAGCCGTCATCGAACGGGTACTCGCCAGCAGCGACGATGATCGGTTTGCCCATTGCCGGACGCAGCCACGTGCGCCTCTTGCTCTGAAGGTTCGTTACACAACGCCGGAAGGAAAACAGTTCGATAGTCTGACCGGAGGAATTGGCGGCGGTGGGCTCTTTATTGAAAGTGGCGCTCCTCTGAGTCCCGGCACAGAATTGACGGTCGAATTCGCCCTCCCGGATCGCCCGTGGGATAAATTCAAGGCTAAGGCGAAGGTCGCTTGGGTTCGCAACAGACCGGAGCGATACCTCCTCTTCCCCGGCATGGGCGTCCAGTTCATAGAATTGGATAAGAAAATTCAGGACCAGTTGGTGGGACTCGTCGAAGCTTTGAATCGCAGCCGCAACCCGCTCTGAGTTTGACCTATCTAGGGTTTCACATCAAGACTCTCATCCTGCAGCACGATCAATTCCATCTGAGCCCAAAATCCGCCGTCGAAGAATCGAGGGCAATAAAAGCTGAGAATCACGCAGATTTCGCGGAGTCGTCTTGTACTGGCGGTGGTTCCTTCGCAGCGTCGATGGATTGCTGGATTTCCTTTTGGGCTGCATCCATTTCAGCTTGGATGGTGCGCATCTGAGGATCGACATTGTTTCGGACATCGGTCATGGCTTGCCGAAACGATCGTACGACCTCTCCAAGGCCTTCACCCAGATTCTGTAGGTCATCCGGCGATACTCCAACGGACGGCGTCGCCTTTGCTTTGAGAGCAGCTTGTTGCGCCTGCACACGGGCGACCGCATCCTTATTGACGATAGCTGAAGGACGTTTTGCGGCTGGTTTCGCGTGAGACCCGGCCGGCAATGATGGGTAGGAGGCACGCGCCGTCGGAGGAGGAGCTGCAGCCCGCTCCTCCATTGAGACTACCTGGCTTGAGATTGACGCCGAGGATTGATTTGGAGAAGCCTTCGGCGCCTGAGGAGGTTGTGGGCCAGAATTATAGAGTAACGAGGCAGTGGTCCCTGGTGTGAGCTCAGGCCCCGGGACGTAGGGCACATTCGGTTTCGCCGGTGTTGGAGACGGTCTTGTGACAGCCGCCAGCGAAGTTGAGGCGGCAACAGGAGGAGCCTGTACCGGTTGTGGTGGCCCGGTTTCATGCTGGGCCTGACCTGAAGAGGGCGGGGGAACTTCGTTGACTTCTTTCCGAAACCCTTTCAACGCTTTGCCGACACCCTCACCGATCTGCGGCAGGCGTCCTGCCCCAAAAATAATCAACACGATCACTAAAATAATAATGAGTTCGGAGAAACCCATCGTGCCGAACATGGACGGCCTCACTTGGTCCTGGACAGTACTTTGCCGGATGAGTGAATCTAGCCGCCCCACAGACAAGGTGTCAAGAAAGGGTCTGAGCAGAAGGAACGGATGGGCGAAGAATCAGAGCAGAGGCACAACTTCGGTCTGAAGCGGTAACCCGTGCACGACAGCTTCTCTGTCCGAGACATACACGTCGAGCTCACTCCTGATTCCGAACTCTCCGGGAAGGTAGATGCCCGGCTCAATCGAAAAACAGGTTTTCGGCAGGAGCCGTCGACCGTCCTGAGTTTCCAGGTTGTCGATATTCGCCCCGTTGCCATGAACTTCCTCACCGATTGAGTGGCCGGTTCGATGAATGAAGAAGTCGCCATAGCCTGTCTCTCGAATCACGTTACGGCACACGTCGTCAACCTCCCAGCCGCATGGAAATCGTCCTGCAGCGACCTGCGCCTGGACAAAAGACAGTGCCGCATCGCGCCCTCGCCGCACATGTTCAAAGATCGTGCGTGGCTTTGCCGGTACTTGCTTGCCGGTGTAGCCGGTCCACGTGATGTCGCCATAAACCGACCGGGGAGTGGTTTGTTTAGCCCACAGATCGATCAGAACCAAACTGTCTCGGGTGATCGGCGCGGAGCCAGATTCAGCCGGACCGTAATGAGGATCGGCGCTATGGGCATTCACCGCGGCAATCGGAGCACTGGATGTCGTCATACCCGCGTCGCGAATACGAGACAGAATGAATTGCTGCAGGCCGTATTCGGATAACGGACGCTCGTTGGTGATACACGACGCGACGTGAGAGAAGGCCTCGTCGACGATGCCTCTGAGCGTCGTCACGGCGTACCGATGAGATTCCAGTTGTGCATCTGTCCAGACCGCTTCAAATTGTTGAACCAAATCGGCTGATGTGACCACCTCAAGCCCGAAACTCCGCATCAATTCGATCGTTCCCCCATCAACTCGCGAGAGATACGGCACCGCGTTGAACGGGGAATACTGCATGGCAATCTGCCGTCGACCTCGCAACAGCGCGGCCAACACCATTCGCTGCTCTTCCCATGAGACGTAGTGCCGGGTCTGACCGGGTAATTCATCGAGCACGTGGGGTTCGATCTTGTGGAGGAGTTTCACCGGTTCCCCGGTCGCAGGGATCCAATAGTACCAGCGCCGAGTGACGTGCCGAGACGGATCAAGGAGCAGCACCCGATAGGCTAACGGGTCACTCCCGCGAAAGTCATAGAAGAGCCATCCGTCAACTGTTTGGGTGTTTCGAAGCGCTTCTTGGATCGCGAGGATACGCGCATGATGCACAGGGCGGTTCATGTGATGGCATCTTATCCTTGGGGAGAAGAGGCGTCAATGAAGTCCCGGCTCTGTGTGTGAATCGTGTTAGAATGGCGGCCGATGATATCGGAATCAACTCGAGATGTCCCGGCCTATCGAGTGACGTTCTTTTTTGGACCCGAGCCTGTTGAGGGAAAATCAGACGCGCTGGTCTGCGTGTTCAATGTCAAAAAGCGGAGTTGGAAGGCGGGCATTCAGGTTGCCGTCGAGATCACCACCGGCCAGCTCTCGACCCTTCAACAGCGAATACAACTCACTGATCGACTCGCGAAGAGTTTGATAACAGTCGATCCTCACGAGCTACCACATTATCAAGAACGCACGGCCGATCTGTTTGCTCAAGCGCTCTGTTGGTGCAAGCTCGATCTCCGACTACAGGCGGGTCTGACGCAAGAAAATCAGCGAATCCAAGCCGATGAGTTGACGATCGAATTGGAACATGAGGTCGGCGAACGCAGAGAATATGTGATAGCGTACATTTTAGGAGAATTGGATCTGGTATCTGACCATTCGTCACCATCGTCCTTTAGCTCCTAAATCGTCAGGGGGTTTGCATTTAGCGGTGGATTTGTTATAACGCATGCCAGGGCCACCGTGTGATTACTGGTGGCTCGATGTGTAATGGATTTGAGCGGAAGGAGGCGACGCCCGTGAGACTCCCGATCGTAATGTTCTTCGTCATCATCACCTACGGTTCGATGGTTGCGGCTCCGGCCTGGAGTCAGTCGTCCTCCGCCGATACGCAGCAAGGGACGGCCTCCGGTGCGGGTATGGGAGCTGCGTCTGCCGCGGCCACTATTTTATATTTCCCCTTCAAGGCGGCATTTGCCATCGGGGGAGGGCTTGTCGGTGGCTTGGCCTATGTCTTCTCGGGTTTTAGTGAACCAACGGCAAAAAGTATCTGGATCCCCAGCATGTACGGGACCTACGTCATTACTCCGGAGCATCTCAGCGGTGACCGTCCGGTCCGGTTCCTCGGTGTGGCTGCTGAAAACGAGGGAGCGCCGGCTGCATCTGCACCGATGAATCACCCAGCTCAGTGATATGAACCCTGTCATCGGTGTGACGCCAGATTTCAATGCCGGTGACAGGAAAGATATGGGTGGGCGTGAACCGACCTACTTCCTGCGGGCTCGCTATATTCGGGCTATCGAAGAACTCGGTGGAATTCCTCTCATCCTCCCCTTAGTAGCCGGGTCCTCCGCTCGACGCCGGCTTCTTGATCGTGTCGATGGGCTCCTCATGACCGGCAGCGGACCGGACCTCCCGCCGAGCCTTTACGGAGAACGACAGCGCTACAAGTTTCCGCTGGTCAGTGAACGCCGCGCCGATTTTGAGCTGGAATTGGTTCGCCAGTCCAGAATGCGAGAGCTTCCGATGTTAGGAATCTGCGGAGGCATGCAGGCGATCAATGTCGCCTGTGGAGGCAGTCTCTTTCAGGACATTCCCGCACAGGTTCCGAACGCGATGGACCATCGTCAAAAGACGAAGGCGATCCATGTCTCGCATGCGGTGACCGTGGAACCCAAGAGTCTCCTGAAAAAGGTCGTGGCAAGAGAGAGGCTCATGGTGAATAGTTCCCATCACCAATCGGTCAAGACGGTCGCACCGTCACTTATCGCAAGCGCCGTTGCACCCGACGGCATCATTGAAGCCATCGAGTCTCCCACGCATCGATTTCTACTCGCCATTCAATGGCATCCCGAATTTTTGTTTGAACGTCATGCGGTCCATCGGCGACTGTTCGAAGCCTTGCTGCGCGCGGCGCGACAAACCCGCTCATGAATGTGACGTGCCGTTCAGGCGATCACCATCGGTTACCATCAGTATTCCCCTGCTATACTTGATCGCTATGGGACCTCCAATCATAGATCCCACCACTCGAATCCTAGCAGTTTGGGCGTGGGAGAGACCGTGAGAAGCCGACTTCTCCGGACGAAATCCATCGATCAAATCCTCGCCGACGCAGACCGCCCTGAACATCGCCTCAAGAAAACACTGACTGCCTGGGATCTGACGGCACTTGGGATCGGTGCGATCATTGGGACCGGCATCTTTGTCCTGGTGGGGACGGCCATCGTGGGGGATACTCAACGGCCAGGCGCGGGTCCTGGGATTGTTCTGTCGTTCGTCCTCTCCGGACTCACGTGTGCCTTAGCCGCACTCTGCTATGCCGAGTTCTCAGCCATGATCCCGGTCGCCGGGTCGGCCTACACCTTTTCGTACGCCACCCTGGGGGAGTTTCTTGCCTGGCTTACCGGGTGGAATCTGATCTTGGAGTACGGCGTCGCCTGCGTCGCGGTTGCGATTGGCTGGTCCGGCTACTTCAACAAATTGCTGAAGCTTGCGGGCCTGGAATTGCCCTATTGGGCAACCAATCCACCCCATTGGGCTGGCGGACCTGAGGGGAGTATCGCGAATTTCCCGGCCGCAATCATCGTCCTGTTGGTCACACTCATCCTCGTCATAGGAATCAAAGAAAGTGCTCGGGCGGCGGGCATGATCGTCATTCTCAAACTTGCGGTCATCCTCTTCTTCCTCGCCGTGGGGGCTCCCGCCGTCAGCGCGGACAATTGGACGCCCTTCATGCCCAACGGGTTCGAGGGGGTCCGGGCCGCCGCCGCCATCATCTTTTTTGCTTATATCGGGTTCGACGCTGTCTCAACTGCGGCAGAGGAGGCTCGAAATCCTCAACGGGATGTTCCGTTGGGGATCCTGGGCTCCCTGGCTGTCTGTACGGTTCTCTATATTTCTGTGGCTGCTGTGCTCACCGGCTTGGTCCCCACAAACCAAATCGATATTCACGCCCCGGTCGCCGAAGCGCTCAGTCTCGTAGGGTTCAAATGGGGCGCTGCCATCGTCGCCATCGGAGCTGTGGCGGGTATCACAAGTGTGCTGGTCGTGATGATGCTTGGGCAAATCCGTGTGTTCTTTGCAATGTCCCGCGATCAACTCCTGAGTCCTAGTTTATCCCGGGTTCATCCCACGTTCGGCACCCCGCATCGCGCGACGATTCTCACAGGGGTCGTTGTCGCAATCCTCGCGGCCCTGTTCCAGATCGGGGACGCGGCCGATATGACGAACATCGGGACCTTCTTCGCTTTTGTGCTCGTCTGCTTCGGGGTCATGCTGCTCCGTTATACGAAGCCGGATCAGCCCCGTCCCTTTCGTCTACCCCTGATGCCTCTCGTCCCGATCTTGAGTATTGGAGCGTGCCTGTACCTCATGGCCGGTTTGCCTTGGGCCACGTGGATCCGCTTTGGGGTATGGACCATCATCGGCATTGTCGTCTACGCCCTCTATGGGATGCAACACAGCAGACTGGCGGTCGATAGATCAGGGGGTAAAGAAAACTAGTCCGGCTTTCCGGACGGCTGTGTCGCAGACGCAGGCGCTGCAGTAGAAGTTTCTCCACCTGGGGCAGTAGCGGTTCGAACTGCAGCCGTAGCAGGTGTGGCCGGAGAGGGGCCTGGAGAAGTACCGACCGGAGCCGCCGCAGGTTTGAGGGCAGCAGCAGGTTTGGGTGGAGGTGAAGCTGGCTTCGGTGGGGCTGGTTTCTCCGGCTTAATGCCTCCTTCCCAGGACGGACCCGAATACATGTCTGCGGTCAACCCCTTCGTCTTCCATTTTTCTTCAAAATCAGCTGCGGCTTTGTTGGGGGTTTCGCCGACGCCCATCACATCATTCCAGGGATACACCTTCGGCCCAATCTGGCAACCGGACTCTGTCCGTTTCAAATACAAAGCGATGGGATTGCCCCGGTAGGGTCCAAGAAAGATATGGACAGATCCAACGTACTCGAGCAATGAGGCCATAAGGCTCCCCAGAAACATCCATGATGCCATAAGAAGTGAGAAGGGAGCAAGGCCAACAGCTGTGGAAGTGGAAGACATTTGAGCAGATCGCGCGGCATGGAGAAAGAAGAGGGGAACGATCCCGTTCAGGCGTCGATTTTCGAGAATCGTTCGCGAGCCTGGTCGATGGAACGCAAGAGAGCCTTGTGGCTTCGACAGCCCACCGCAAGTTTTGCGTCAGAAATCGTGACCGGTCGATAGGGAAGCAGGTAACGTTCCTTCAATCGGCGGATCCGGGCGAGGGATTGCGCCAGTCGTGCCGCAGAAAGGTCACCATTCGCGACGGCCTTGTCAACAGCATTGAAGGCGGCCACGACCCTGTTGCGATCCTTGCAGATCAGAGGCATATCGCAGCCTGCCTGAATGGCCTGAACGGTTGCGTCTCCAATCCCATAATGATCGATAATCGCATGCATTTCGAGATCATCTGTCAAGACGACCCCGTCATAGTGTAGGTCCTCACGAAGAAATTTCCCAATGATCGTTGGAGACAGCGTCGCCGGGCGGGTCTCGTCCAAAGATTTATACAAAACATGGGCAGTCATCAGCGTCGCCACACCGTTCGCCACGGCATGTCTGAAAGGAGGGAACTCGATACGCTCGAGTCGTTCGCGCGCCGCCGTCACGATGGGCAATTCCTTGTGCGAGTCCGAATTGGTGTCGCCGTGTCCGGGAAAGTGTTTCCCACACGCCACCACACGATTGTCCTGGAGGCCACTCACCGTGGCCATCCCCAACTGACACACCAGTTCGGGGGTTGCCGCAAATGCCCGATCACCGATCACCGGATTCGACGGGTTGCTGTTCACATCCAGCACCGGCGACATATTCATGTTGATGCCGACGGCCTTGAGCTCCTTTGCGGTCGTGGCCGCTGCAGCATAGGCCAGCTCAGAGGAGTGACATCGCCCCAGCACCTCGCATGGTGGGAAGATCGTGAATTCCTTCGGCAATCGTGAGACCCGTCCGCCTTCTTGATCGATGGAGATCAATAGTGGGGAGTGAGGGCTGCAGCGCTGGAGGTGGTTCGTCAAGTCCACGATCTGTGGCACGGATTCAAGGTTTCTCGCAAACAGGATCACCCCACCCGGTTTATATTCTGCGATCAGCGCGGCCAGATCGGACGAAATAGTGGTACCGTCGAACCCGATCATGAAGAGCTGGCCGATCTGGTCGCGAGACATGGGATGCCTTTGTTCGCTCTACAGTGAACGATCAATAAGGAACTGGATCAACAGCCTGGTCCCGATGCCGGTTGGGCCTTTGGGAATATATGCCCGTTCCCGTTCGCTCCAATCGGTGCTGGCGATGTCGAGATGGATCCAGGGACAGTCGCCGACGAACTTGCTCAGGAACAGCGCAGCCGTGATCATGCCGCCTCCACGTCCACCGATATTTCGCATGTCGGCCACATCGCTGCGTAATTGCTCAAAATACTCCTCCCACAGCGGCATTTCCCACACTCGCTCACCAGCCCGGAGACCGGCTTTACGGATAGCCTCTTTCAATTTCACATCCGTTCCGAACATTCCGATTGCGAACTGACCGAGCGCAACGACACACGCCCCTGTCAGGGTGGCGATGTCGATGAGTGCGGCCGGCTTGAATCGGGTCGCGTAGGCGAGGCCGTCAGAAAGGATCAGACGACCCTCGGCATCGGTGTTCTGCACTTCCACCGTCTTGCCGGAGAGCGTCTTGACGACGTCACCGGGCCGCATTGCCCGTCCTCCAGGCATGTTCTCCGCCGCCGGAAGGATGCTGATCAGATTGAGGGGCAACTTCAGGTGAGCTGCCGCACGCATTGCAGCAAGTACCTCTGCCCCGCCGGTCATGTCAGCCTTCATCTGTTCCATATTCTCTGCAGGCTTGAGGGAGATTCCACCGGTGTCGAACGTAATGGTCTTCCCGACGAGAACCACCGGCCGGTCGTCTTTCTTCTTGGCTCCGGAGTACTGGAGAATAATGAATTTGGGCGGCTCATGACTGCCCTTTGCCACACCGAGTAACGCACCCATGCCGAGTTCTTCCATGTCCTTCTGTTCGAGGATTTTCAGACTCACGTCGGCTTCCTTCGCCACGGCCTTCGCCTCGGTGGCGATCTTCGTCGGCGTCATCACGTTGGATGGATGGTTGCAGAGATCCCGGACAAACACGGTAGCTTCAGCTGTCGCAACGCCGCGACGAATCCCTTCAGACAACTGGCGCAGTTGGGCTTTCTGAGGAGCCAGGATGGTCATCGCCGTCACGTCCCTCCCCGTTGGCGTGTCACTCCGATAGGCAGTGAATTGATAACTCCCCAAGATCGCCCCTTCGGCCATGGCCTGTGCCACATCCATCGGTGTGGTGCCACGTGGCGCGATGGTCGGTAGCGCCACCGTAAAGACGCTGGACCTCGCCTGGCGCACCCGTTTGACCGCATGCCCCAGCGCCTGGCGAATCTGATCCAACCCCAAGTCATGTTTTTTACCGAGACCCACCAGAATCAGCCGCTTTGCCGGAATTTTCCCATGAGTGTGGAACAGCACCACCTCATTGGCCTTTCCCTCGAACTCCTTCGATTGCAGGAGTTCGCCGAGCGATCCACTGAGAGATCGGTCCAACAGGGCTCCGTCTTCTTTAGAGAGCCCCTCCCCTTCGCAATGCAGGAGGACCAGCGCATCCGTCGTCTCGCTGTCCACCCGGCCTTGTTTTGGCTCAACCCGCATGATGTGCATTCGGTTCTCCTTTGTCTGTCAATCAGCAGATGTCATCCGTCGATCGCCGATCATCACCCGATTCCCCCATCCCGAGTGACGATGAATGGCCTCATACTCCCCGCATATCGGGCGCCCAAATATGTTTGTGCAGTTGCAGCTGAAGGCGAACGGGCAGTCGATCTGCCAGTAGCCATTCAGCCAAATGGCGAGGATCCAATGTGCCGAATACCGGACTGAAGAGGACAGGACAGCGCTCGGGCAATCGGAAGCGATCCAGAATCTGTTTCGCCCATTCGTAATCGCAGCGGTCTTGAATGACAAATTTCGCTTCATCCTGCGGGCGTAAACGTTCGACATTGGGCCAGTGCATCCGCTCCATCATCCCGCTCCCCGGACACTTCACATCCAAGATGATGCGCACGGAAGGGTCGACCACGGAGGTATCTATGGCCCCGCTGGTTTCAAGGAGAACGGTGAATCCTTCTTCGCTCAACCGACGCAGCAATACGGGCGTGTCCGACTGCGCCAAAGGTTCACCTCCCGTCACCTCAACGAGCGGGCAACCATAGGACCGCACCGTTTCGAGAATGTCGTCGATGGAGAGGTCTGTTCCTCCCCAAAACGCGTATTCCGTGTCACACCAGGTACAACGAAGTGGGCAACCGGTCAGCCGTACGAATACACAGGGCAGCCCGGCAAAAGTTGATTCACCCTGGACACTATGGAAGATTTCCGTTACGCGCATGAGAAAGGTGTGGGCTCGCCGAATTGTCGGTCCGGGCATTCGGCGAGGAGACCGTTGATCCGATTACAAGCAGTCGCTCATTGCCATTTGACGACAGGCCAGTTTTTACGTCGAGCGACGGACGCCATCCCGCGGATGGGATTCACTACCGTCGGATGTCCTACGGCACGAAGCAAGTCCAGATCACCGGGACTATCTCCGTAGGCGTAGCACTGGGACAGATCAAGCGTCAGTTCATGGGTCAATCGATCGATGAGTTGGCGTTTTCCCTCTCCATAAGGAAGAGGAGGCACAAGGAAGCCGGTATAGAGGCCGTTCTGTTGCTCTAACTGGCTGGCAAAACACCGATCGGCCCGGAGTGCGTCGGCGACCGGAGCGATCAGGAAATCGATGGACCCTGTGACGAAAATGATGGCATGGCCGGCCCGGCGATGCTCGTCGAGCATACGCATGGCTGTGGGAGAGACGCGAGGACATAATTCCTCCCGACAGAATTCCTCACCCAAGGGTTGGATGACCTGCGAAGGCTTTCCGGCCAGGTAGAGCTTTCGCGCACGGAGCGGATGTAAGGACAGGGCCGGGAAATGTCGTAGGAGCCACGACACACTATCGCGAGCTTCGGGCCAGCCGACGATACCACGTCGCCACAGCCAGCGGAAAAACCTCACCTCACTCGCTTCACCAGGCAAGATGGTATTGTCGACATCAAAGAATGCGGCAACAGAAGAAGAGAGGCTTCGTTGATCAGTCCGTATCATGGATGCCCAACCAAGACACAAAATGAGAGGCCAATTCTACCGGAGGCCTGGTTCATTGACAAGAATTTTACCCTACTTCTATAATGCACCTCCTTTCCCCTCATAGGCTGACAGAAGGCCTCGGTGCAGGATGGTCAATCAAGCCTGCGAGAGGGCTGCAGCAAGCGAAAGCCTGAGGCGTACATCTGGGTAGGCTGAGGGTTTTTGAGCGATACGAGAATGTAGTGGCAGGCTTCATTTCAACATCCTGCTGAGTGCCGAAGTGGTGGAATGGCAGACACGCACGTTTGAGGGGCGTGTGGCGAAAGCCGTGCGGGTTCAAGTCCCGCCTTCGGCACCATCTCTTGCTAGCAACTAATTATTCAGCGAGTTAGCGAGGCGAGTAGAGCGAGGTGTTACCTGGGTGTTAATCGCAGCGTCCAGCTTTTCAGCCTTCACCGTCCGATAGCGTAAGAACATTTCCACTGAAGAGTGTCCGACGATCTTCATGATCGTCTCGGTATCAACCCCAGAGGCTGCCAGATTGGTCACGGCACAGTGCCTGAGATCGTGAAGCACAAAATCGGGAATCTGTTGGTCCTTGCACAGCCGTTGGACTTCCCGATAGATGTGATGGAAGTGAATCGAAATTGGTGAGAATATTATGCATCGGCGAAGCCTCCGTCGGTGTGAGGCTCGCCGAAAAAAAGCCGCCAGACAGCGAACACACACCCAGTAAGGGTTTATGTCCTACCGCTGTCAGCGGTTATGAGGGAAAAGAAAACTAAACGAACAACCAATTGATAGCCATGAAGGTTCAGAACGCGTCAAGCGATGGCCCGCGCCTGGGCGATAAACCTAAGAACACGGTTCTTCAATGCGGTGAAGGCATCATCAAAGACTGCATTAATCTCCCCTTCACTCCCCATAGCTTTTGCCGGATCAAGTGTACTCCAGTGCAATCGCTGTGGGCAGCCATGAAAGGTCGGACAACTCTCTCCCGCTGCATTGTCACAGACTGTAATGACAGCATCGAAAGACTGCCCTGCAAACTCCTCCCAAGATTTACTTCGTGGTTGGCCTGGGTCAATCCCATGACGCTTCAGTGTTTCGAGAGACCGAGGATGCACCACTCCTGTGGGGTGACTGCCTGCACTCACAGCTTCATACTGGCTGTTGCCAAGATGATTGATAAGAGCCTCCGCCATGATCGAACGGCACGAGTTACCTGTACAAAGCACCAATACCTTATTCATCAGTCACCGCATCCACTGGCTTTCTTGGACGGCATGACCATCATGACAGGCATGTCAGGAGCGCAACAGGTTCCCTGTGCTTCGCTGTGCTCTCCAAATATTTGCGCATCTTCCATGGTTTTGTACGCCTCCCACGGTATCCCTGAAGGGTCTTGAACCCAAGATTTGTCAGCCTTGGAATAGCAGCACACTGTTTGACCTTCATCGAACAACGATACATCAGCACTTTCCAGGCGTTGGCGGATTTCGGTCAATTCTTCATCATCTTCCACCTGGATGCCAAGATGATCGACTCCCTTCTTCCCAGCGCGAGTTGAAATGGCGAAGGTCACGTGAGGATCATCGAGCAGCCACTTCGCGTAGTCCGACGTGACCTTGATTGGCTCTGCACCGAATAAGGTGTTGTAGAATTTGACTGCTTCGTCAATGTTGTCTACTCCGACGTGAACGTGAAAACGCTTCACGATGGGGCCTCCTCCGTATAGGACGCGTTGCTCTCTGACTTCAGAAACCAGTGCCGAGTTCGAATGCAAGCAGCACAGACCGAGAGCATCACAGGCACTTCCACCAATACTCCGACCACAGTGGCAAGGGCCGCACCAGACTCAGCGCCAAACAGGGCAATGGCCGTCGCTACGGCGAGTTCAAAGAAATTGCTGGCCCCAATGAGTGCTCCCGGTGCTGCGACGGAGTAGGGAATACGAAACCGATGCATCAGCGCATACGTCAGTGAGGCATTCATATAGACTTGCAGCAGAATGGGGATGGCAATGAGCGCCACGTGCCAAGGTCTACCGATGAGATTGTCGGCTTGAAACGCAATGATCAAAATCAGTGTCAGGAGAAGTGCGGTGATGGTGACCGGCGCGAAGCGAGGCAAGACGTCCCGTTCAAACCAGTCTCGGCCGTGGCGTTGAATGAGCCACCAGCGGAACACGATCCCTATCGCCAGCGGAATCACGACGAAGGCCAGGACAGAGTACCACAGGACGCCATACGGGACGGTCAGCGATGAGGCTCCACTGACAAGTAGTCTGATAATCGGCGCAAAGAGCCCCAGCATAAGCAGATCGTTAACGGTCACCTGTACCAGCGTATAGGCAGGGTCGCCATCAGTCAGATAGCTCCACACGAAGACCATTGCCGTACAGGGAGCTGCGGCCAGAATGATAGAGCCTGCAATGTATTGTTGTGCTTCGTTAGGTGAAAGGAAGGAGGAAAACACGTATTGAAAGAAGAGCCACGCAAAGAATGCCATGGAGAGCGGCTTCACAACCCAGTTCACAAAGAGGGTGATAATAAGTCCTCCTGGTCGTTGGCCAACCTTGCGCAACGCTGTTAGATCCACCTTCATCATCATGGGCACGATCATCAGCCATATCAGGACGGCGATAGGCAGATTGATGTGGCTACCTTCTCCAAATTCAGCAGATCGGAGGCTTTGTACGAACTGTGGGAATGTCCGCCCTAACAGCACGCCAACCACGATGCACAGGGCAACCCAGACACTCAGATAGCGTTCGAATGGAGTGAGGCGTTTGAGTTGAATTGGGGTCGGAACCGTCAACACCGCATCCATGACATACCGCATATCAAGAAATATTGATATATAGATCCTAAAAAATTACTCACAACAAGGTGCTGAAGCGCTCCAACGTGTCTGGTGTTTCAGGGTCTTTACCCATTCCTCAAGGTCTTCAATGGCGTCTCGATTAATCGAGTAATACATCCACCGACCCTCTCGGCGGTCCATAATGAGTCCTGCATCCTTCAGGACTTTGAGATGGAAGGATAACCGTGGCTGCGCGGCTTTCAGGGCATCGGTCAGTTCGCACACGCACTGCTCGCCACTCTGTAATCGGTCGAGTAGTTCCAACCGTGTTTCGTCAGAGAGGGCATGAAAGAGCCGGGCTGCCTTTTCAGCACTCTTTCGAGTCGCCGTTGCCATGATTGCCTTATATATCAAGAAATATTGATCTGTCAATGCGGTTCTGAGCCGGATTGCATCCTTTTGCAAGATCAGTGGAGAGAGCAGCAAAGACAAACAAAGAGAAACAAACGATCCTGACCTTTGCAAATGCAGGGAATAGAGGATTGCCGCTTCTATCAATGACTTCGGCAACCCTCCCTGATACAATCCCGCCTTCGGCACCATTGCTCTGAACGCTTCCCGCCGGTTCTCTTCTTAGGGTCCAGCGCCCATTCGGATCTGGACTTTCATCCCCATCTCGTAGGACACTAGCCCCCATTTTGGATCCGTCCTCATACGCCTGAGTGACAAGCGATGAGATCGCCTCGTCCCCAGCTGCTGCTCACCATCTCATCGCCACGTGATTCATGCGCGTCCGTGACCTCCACCTCGTCTTCAGTCGGGTGCCTCCATCACACGGCAAGGAGTCTCACATGATCTCTACCGGTAATCTTTCCGTTTTGGAACTGCTGCGCAGGCGGGTCGCCGATCTGTCGCGTGATCTGGCCGAGCGGGACAGTGTGCTGCACGAACGAACTCGGCACCTCCGCGTGGCTCAGTCTCTGGCTCATCTGGGTAGCTGGGATTGGGAGATCGAGAACGGTGAGGTGCGATGCTCGAACGAGTTGTATCGCATCTTCGGTCGTGAGCCCGGGGCACACCCTATGACCTTCGAAATCTTCGTATCGGCACTTCTTCAGGAAGATCACGACCGGGTTGTCGCGTCAATCAATGATGCTTTGGGGGGGAAGGCGCCGTACGATATGGAATACCGAATCGTTCGTCCGAACGGCGACGTGCGGACGATTCATTGCTGCGGCGAAGTCCTACGCGACGACAGTGGAAAGCCGTGCCGCATGTCCGGCTCCGTCCTGGACATCACCGAACGCAAACGAATGGAATCGGAGCTTCAGCAACGGGAAGCCTACTTCCGCGCGCTGATCGAACATTCCTCCGATGTCATTACGGTGCTCGATCTGGACGGAACCATCCGGTTTCAAAGCCCGTCGATCGAACGATTGCTCGGATACGAGCAGACCGAACTCGACGGGCGCAACGTCTTGGAGTTTGTTCATCAAGAGGACCTTCCGCATTTGACGGAGCAGTCTCAACTGCTTATCCAACAGCCTGGGACGCCTCACATCGAGGAGTTTCGGTTTCGCCACAAAGACGGCTCCTGGCGCAGTTTCGAAGGGATCGGCCGGGCGATCCAGGACTTAGAGGGCCGAAGCTGTATCATCGTGAATTCACGCGACATTACCGAGCGGAAACGTACGGAAGCCATGTTGCGGTCCTCACAGGAAAAGCTCCGGCAGGCTCTCCAAGCATCGGGTATTGGACTGTGGGACTGGAATACCCAAACGAACGACGTGGTCTTTTCAGAAGAGTGGAAACCTCAGCTTGGGTACAAGGAGACGGAGGTTCCGGACACATTTGGGACATGGGAGACGCTGCTGCATCCGGATGATCATGATCGTGCCATTGCGTATGTACGGGACTATGTCCGTGAACGTCGGGGAGAGTATCGGCAAGAGTTTCGGCTGCGGCACAAGGATGGAACGTACCGATGGATCGAAGCCCGTGCCTCGTTTGTGAAGGAAGCTGACGATCGCCAAATCCGCCTTCTCGGCTCGCATACCGACATCACAGATCGCAAACAGATGGAAGAAGCGGTACGGGAAAGTGAAGACCGGTACCGCGCGTTGGTCGAACTTTCACCATCCGGCGTCTTCGTCTTCTGTGAAGGACAGACCGTGTATGTTAACCACACGGGTGCCATTCTCATGGGAGCGAAGGATCCCCGCGAAATTCTCGAACGGCCGATGTTCGCGTTCATCCATCCGGACTATCACTACGAAGTCCGTGAAAGTATAAAGCGGTTGCTCACGGGGAGTGTTTCCATTCATAGCGCGGAGCGAATCTATCTCAAGAACGATGGAACCCCGGTCCCGGTTCAGGTGGAAGCCGCACGGATCATGTGGAACGGCAAGCCGGCCATCCTTGGCCTCGTGTCCGATGTCACAGATCGTAGGCAGGCGGAGGAGGCGCTACGGGCCAGCGAAGAACTGTTCTCCAAAGCATTTCGGTCCAGTCCGGACCCGATGATTCTGGTGGAACTCGACTCGGGCCGGTGGCTTGACGTCAACGACGCCTGTCTCGTCAGTCTTGGATATCTTCGAGAGGAAGTGGTCGGGTGCAAGGGAGACGGGATCGAACATTGGTTGACGCCGGACGCACAGGCTCGCTTCATCGAACGATTGAACCGCGAGGACTCGATCCGTAATTTCGAAGCGGTCGTTGAAACGGCCCACGGAGAACATCGCGATTATCTGATGTCCGCCGAGCGAATGGAGTACAACGGCAAATCCTGCATGATCATCCTCAGCAAAGACATCACCGAACGCAGGCAGGCAGAACAGGCTCTCTGGAAGAGCCGGCAGGCCATCCGCGCGCTCCATGATATCTCATCGGCGCAGGGGCAGTCGTTCAAGGAGCGGGTCGAGGCCCTGCTTCAGCTCGGGTGCCGCTTCTTCGACTTGCCGATCGGGGTGGAGACTTTTGTTCGGGGTGGAGAGTTGGAGGTGGGGCAGGTGAACGCGCCGGACTCGGCGTTCCATCCGGGGATGCGCGTGCCTCTGGACAAGGCCTACTGCAGCGAAACTCTTCGCCAGAGCGGGACGGTGAGTTTCGAGCATGCCAGTGTGTCTCCGGAGTGGCGGCGGCATCCAGCCTACGCAACGCTAAAGTTGGAATCGTACATCGGGGCTGCGATCAATGGGCTGGAGCAGACCTACGGAACCCTGTACTTCTCGAGCACCGAACCTCGCGAAAAGCGTTTTACCGAGTCCGAAAGGGATTTCATCCAACTCATGGCGCGGTGGCTCGGCAGTGAGCTGGACCACCAATCCGCGCTGGATGCATTGCGTCAGAGCGAGGAACGATATCGGACCCTCTATGATGAAACGCCCTCTATGTATTTCATCGTGGACAAAACGGGAAGCATCAGGTCCGTCAACCAGTACGGTGCGCAGTACTTGGGCTATGGCGTCGAGGATCTCGTAGGAAGGTCGGTGGCGATTATATTCCATGAAGAAGACCGAGAACGTGTGGGGGCCGAGATGGACGCGCTCTTTCGCCATCCGGAAGGAGTCGCACAATGGGAATTTCGCAAGATGCGATGCGATGGCGGAGTGCTCTGGGTCCGCGAGTTTGCGCGTGTGCTGCAAAGCGCGGTGGGAGAATCATTGGCCCTGATCGTGTGTGACGATATCACCGAGCGCAAGCATGCGGAAGAGGCGCTGCGTGCCAGCGAGGAACGGTTTGCCAAAGCGTTCCAGGCCAGCCCCCATCCCGTTGTCATCAGCGAGATCGACACCGGTCGGCTGGTGGATGTCAATGATGCCGCGTGTCAGCTGTTGGGGTATCGCAAGGAAGAGGTTGAGGGTCATACCACCTTGGAAATAGGAGTTTGGTATTCTGCCGAGGAGCGAATGCGTTTTGTCGACGTATTGAAGCGCGTGGGGTCGGTCCGCAACATGGAAGTACAACTGCGGAGCAAGCACGGCGAGGTCCGCCAGTTTCTCTTGTCGTCGGAATTGATTGAGCTCAAGGGCAAGCACTGTAGCGTGACGGTGGGGGATGACATCACAGACCGAAAGCGAGCCGAAGACGAGTTACGCCGATCCCATGCCTTCTTGCGGCAGGTGATCGACAGTGATCCGAACTTTATCTTCGCCAAGGATCGCGAAGGCCGCTTTACGATGGTCAACAAGGCGATCGCTGATTGTTACGGAACCACCGTGGAGAACCTCATCGGCCAGTCAGAGGCTGACTTTAACCCCAATGGAGAAGAGGTGGAGTTCTTTCGTCAGAAGGACCTCCAGGTTATGAGCTCCTTGCAAGAATGCTTTATCGCCGAGGAGAAGATTACAGATTGGTCCGGACAGATGCGATGGTTACAAACCATCAAGCGACCGATTGTCGATGATCATGGGCAGGCCCACATGGTGCTTGGGGCGTCCACCGACATCACCGAGCGGAAGCGGATGGAAGAGATGCTCCTGCAACGCGAACGGGATTTAAGCGCGGCCCTTCAAGAACGAGAACGGATCAGCCAGGATCTCCACGACGGGATTCTTCAATCACTGTATGCGGTCGGGCTCGGGTTAGAGACCTGTAAACCGCTGATCAGGCAACAACCGGAACATGTTGCAGAACCGTTCTTGACGACACTTGATCAGGCGATTGGGCAACTTAACCAAGTGATGGGAGAGGTCCGAAATTTCATCGCGGGTCTCGAGTCTCACCTCATGCAAGGCGGGGACTTCCCAACGGCCTTACGAACCATGGTCCAAACCATGTGCGGGGCGTCGTCGGCCAACTGTCGGGTGCGGATCGACGACGCAGCGGGGCGTCATATCTCCACCGAGCACGCGCTCCATATCATCAATATCGTGCGGGAGGGGTTGAGTAACGCCCTCCGTCACAGCCATGCCACACGCATTACCGTGTCATTGCGACAGTTGATTGGCTCGGTCCGTCTGGCTATTACGGACAACGGCATCGGATTCAATCCACGGTCGGTCCTTGGTGTCGGTCATGGGTTGGCCAACATGGCGGCACGGGCCCAAAAGATCGGCGGCCTGTTCGCCGTACGGGCGGAACCGAACAAAGGAACAAGGATTCTGCTCGATCTTCCCAAAGACACCGATGGTGACTCCCAATCACCCGCACGCTGAAGCGGGTGTGGCGAACACTGTGCGGGTTCAGTCACGCTTTCGGAGCGATCGATCTGGACGGCGGCCCACGGTCAGCTTCCGAAGGCTCTGGTCCATTTGGATCTAGACTTTCCTCTCTTTCTCATAGGACACTGATACGCTCTTGCACCAGTTTGTTAGGAACCAGTATCTTTCGGCCCGGGGCGAAGAATTGTTCTTGGCAAACACCACACTCAATCACCGGTTTGCGATAGGAGGCGGTTATCCCTTGAGCCGAGCCGGCTCTCGATGTCGCGCAACTAAGGAGCCTCATCATGAGTCCAACGAGCCATCTTCCTGAATGGGATCTGCTCCGCCAGCAGGTCGCTGACTTAGCGCGTGAGCTTGCCGAACGGGACCGCGTGTTGCACGAACGCACCCGTCACCTCCATGTCGCTCAAGCGCTTGCTCACTTGGGAAGTTGGGATTGGGACATCGCAAGTGGCGCCATGCAATGGTCGGACGAGCTCTACCGCATCTTCGGCCATGAGCCTCGATCACGAGAGGTGACGTTCGACACCTTCATGTCGGCGATTCTGCCGGACGATCATGACCGGGTTCTGGCTTCGATCGATGACGCGGTGGCCGAGGCGGTTCCCTACGATATCGAATGCCGGATCGTCCGCCCCGACGGTGAGATACGAACCATTCACTGCTGCGGCGAAGTTGACCGCGACGGCGGCGGGCAGCCTCTTCATATGTCCGGAACAGCCTTGGATGTGACCGATCGCAAGCGGGCAGAGTCGGCGCTGCAGCAGCGCGAAGCTCACTTCCGTGCGCTCATTGAGCATTCCTCGGATATCATCACGGTGCTTGATCCGGACGGCACGATTCGGTTTGAAAGCCCCTCATTCGAGCGATTGCTCGGTTACGCACAACACGAGCTCGATGGGCGTATTGCCTTCGAGTTCGTTCATCAGGAGGATCTTCCCGTTGTGACGGAGAAGTTCCAGTTACTCATCCAACAGCTAGGAACGCCTCAAATTGCGGAATTTCGTTTTCGTCACAAGGACGGCTCATGGCGCAGCTTCGAAGGAATCGGCCGGGCGGTCTGTGATCCAGAAGGCCGATGTAATGTCATCGTCAATTCACGCGACATCACCGAGCGGAAGCGCGCGGAGGCGATGCTACGAACGTCGCAAGAAAAACTCCGACAGGCCCTCCATGCATCGGGGACTGGATTATGGGACTGGAACACGGACACGAAAGAGGTGGCGCTTTCCCGGGAATGGAAACGACAGCTTGGATACGAGGAGACGGAGCTGGTGGACTCGTTCGAGACATGGGAGACCCGCCTGCACCCGGATGATCATGATCGAGCGATCGCGTATGTGCAGGACTACCTGACAAACACCGAGAGCGACTATCGGCAGGAATTTCGCCTGCGGCACAAGGACGGGACCTACCGGTGGATTGAATCACGAGCCTCGTTTGTCACGGAAGCCGATGGCCGACGGATTCGCCTACTCGGATCGCATACCGATATGACGGATCGCAAACGGATGGAGGAGACCCTCTCGGTTGCCCTCCATGATCTTCAGAACGTCACCGAAACCGTCCCCGACATCATTTATACCCTGGATCTTGAGGGTAAGGTCGTCAATTGGAATAAGCACGCCTGGAACATCAGCGGTTATTCTCCCGAAGAGTTGATGTACCGTCCGGCGCTGACATTCGTTCCGGAAAATGAGCGGCCGAAACTTGCAGCTGCCATGCAACAGGTGGTCGAAGCGGGGACCGCAGAAGTTGAATGTCACTTAGTGACGAAAGAGGGGCGGACCATTCCCTATCACTGGACGGGCGCCGTGCTCAAGGATCGTAGTGGACGGCTCATCGGCATGACCGGGATCGGGCGAGATATTACGGCGTTGAAGCACGTTGAAGCGGCCGTACGGGAGAGCGAAGAACGGTACCGGACGTTGGTGGAGCTTTCCCCGTCAGGTGTCTTCGTCTTCTGTGAAGGTCGGACGGTGTACATCAACCGAACCGGGACAGTCATCATAGGCGGGAGGGATCCCGAGGAGATTCTGGATCGATCGATTTTTGAGTTTATCCATCCAGACTATCATCAAGAAGTCCGTGAGAACATCGCACGGTTGCTTGCTGGCGGGGTTACTGTCCATAGCGCCGAGCGAACCTATCTCAAGATGGATGGAACACCTGTTCCGGTTCAGGTTGAAGCCGCACGGATCATGTGGAACGGCAAGCCGGCCATCCTTGGCCTATTTTCCGATATCACTGAACGCAAACAGGCGGAGGAACGGTTGCGTCAGACGCAGTTTGCCATGGACCAGGCGGTGGATGCGATTTACTGGATCGATCCTCACGCCAAGATCCTCTACGCGAATGAAGCCGCCAGTCTTATGGTGGGCTATTCCGGAGACGAACTGCTTGGCATGACGGTGCACGACCTCAATCCGGACTTTCCGGTGTCCCTGTGGTCGGGCTTCTGGGAGGAGACACGGCGAAACAAAACGATGTCCTTCGAAACCAACCATCGCGCCAAGGATGGGCGGCTCGTCCCGATCGACATTCGAGTCAGTTTCCTCGCCTATGAAGGACAGGAATTTCACTGTGCCTTCGTCCGTGACATCACGCAGCGCAAGCGAGCAGAAGAAGCCCTGCGGGTGAGCGAAGAATTGGGCCGCGGCATTTTGAATTCATTGTCCGCCCACATTGCCGTGCTGAATCACACGGGCACGATTGTGGCCGTCAACGAAGCCTGGAGGCGATTCGCAAGTGCCAACGGTACGGCACTGTCCTTGGACACAGAAATCGGCATGAACTACCTCGGTATCTGTCGCCAAGCCCTGGAGGAAGACGGATCGACGCGGATGATTCTTGACGGCGTCGAAGAGGTCCGCACGGGACGGCGAGGGGCTTTCACCATCGAGTATCCCTGCCATTCCCTCACGGAGCAACGCTGGTTCGTCCTGCGGGCCACCGCCCTCGCAGGCGACGGGGAAGGAGTCGTGATTGCCCATGAGGACATCACCGACCGCAAGCGGGCCGAGGCGGCGTTGCGGGCGAGTGAGGAACGCTTCCGATTGCTGGTCGAGGAAGCTCCGCTGGGCATCACGGTGCTGGACGGAGAAAAACGCTATGTGAAGGTGAATCAGGCTTTCTGCAAGCTTGTGGGGTTTTCTTCGGAGGAACTGCTCGGACAAACTTATGCGCGCTTCACTCATCCCGACGATCTCTCCAAGAACCTGGCACTCACTGACGAGATGCACACTGGCCGCCGACAAGGCTACCGTATAGAGAAACGATACGTCCGTAAAGACGGCCAGACCGTCTGGGTCGTGGTCAACGCCACACGATTGACACTTGCGGGGGCCACGGATCATTTCATGGTCGCCATTATCGAGGACATCACCGAGCGCAAGCGGGTGGAAGAGGCGCTGCGGTTGACCCAATTCTCCGTGGATAGGGCGGTCGAGGCGGTGTTGTGGGTGGACTCCAGCGCTAGAATTCTCAGCGTCAATGATACTGCTTGCCGAATGTTGGAATACCCGCGCGAAACGCTGATCGCCATGACCGTGCACGATATCGATCCGAGTGTTCCTGTAGAACATTGGCAGGATCATTGGAATCACTTGAAGCAGCAAGGATCGCTGACATTCGAGTCAACCTATCAGTCACGAACCGGAAGTGTCTTGGAAGCGGAAGTTACCGTCAACTACTTGCAGTATGAGGGAAAAGAATACGGCTGCGCGATTCTGAGGGACGTGGGAGAACGCAAGCGGGCGGAGGCGGAGCTTCACCGCTCCCATACACTCTTGCGACAGGTCATCGACACAGATCCGGACCTCATCTTCGCCAAGGACAGGGAAGGCCGCTTTACGATGGCCAACAAGGCCGTCGCTGATTGGTACGGCACCACGGTCGAAGACCTGATCGGGAGGTCAGATGCTGACTTCAATGACAATGCGGAAGAGGTTGAGTTCTTTCGGCAGAACGATCGTGAGGTGATGAATTCGGGGCGGGATCGCTTTATCCCGGAGGAGAGGATCACCGATGCGAGCGGACAAACTCGCTGGTTGCAGACCGTCAAGAGGCCGATTTTCGACGACCACGGGCGGGCTCACATGGTGCTTGGCGCCGCCACCGATATTACAGAACGCAAGCGAATGGAAGAAATGCTCTTGCAACGCGAACGGGATTTAAGCGCGGCCCTTCAAGAACGGGAACGGATCAGTCAGGATCTCCACGATGGTCTTCTCCAATCGTTGTATGCGGTTGGTCTCGGATTAGAGACGTGCAAACCGATGATCAGGGAGCAACCGGAACACGTGGCCGGAAAATTTATCAGGACCCTCGATCAGGCGATTGGGCAACTCAACCAAGTGATGGGAGAGGTCCGCAATTTCATCGCCGGCTTAGAGTCTCATGTCATACAGGGCGGCGACTTTCCGACCGCTTTGCGAACCATGGTGAAAGGCATGTCGGGTTCTTCTTCGGCTAGATGCATGGTAAGAATCGACAACACAGCCGCGCGTCGACTTTCAACGGAACACGCGCTCCATATCATCAATATCGTACGGGAGGGGTTGAGTAACGCATTGCGTCACAGTCGAGCCAAACGGATCACCGTGTCGTTCCGAGAGCTCAGCCGTTCGGTTCGCCTTGCCATTACAGATAATGGAGTCGGCTTCAATGCGAGGTCGGCTCAAGGAACTGGGTATGGGTTGGCCAATATGGCGGCGCGGGCTCAAAAGGTCCACGGCTCGTTTGCCCTGCAGTCAAAACCTTTCAAGGGAACGAAGATCCTGCTCGATCTCCCAAAGGACGCGCACTATGCTCACAACTAAAACTCACACCATTCGAGTGTTGCTCGTCGACGATCATGAGGTCATTCGTGTGGGGCTTCGGACGGTCCTTGGCCAAACCCAAGGGGTCACCGTGGTGGGGGAAGCGGGCACAATGGCCGAGGCGGTCGAGCAAACGCAGAAGCTGAAGCCCGACGTGATCTTGATGGATGTCCGCCTCCCCGACGGTTCCGGTGTCGATGCGTGTCGAGAGATTCTCGGGGCGCTCCCGGGCACACGGGTGATTTTCCTGACGTCTTATGCCGACGATGATTCCGTTCTCGCCGCAGTCCTCGCCGGGGCTCATGGCTACGTCCTGAAGGAAATCGACTCACCGGGCTTGCTGGAAGCGATCCGTTCGGTCGCCAGGGGCCAATCGATTTTGGATTCCGGTGTGACCGAACGGGCGCTGCGGTGGCTGAGAGGACTTCACGATCTGCCGGTGACTCCGGGCTCAGACCAACTATCGTCCCAGGAAGAGCGGGTTGTCGCGCTGGTGGCCGAGGGGAAGACCAACAAGGAAATTGCGGTCGCTCTCGGCCTCAGCGACAAGACCGTCAAGAACTATCTGGCGAACGTGTTTCAGAAGCTTCGCATCACGCGACGTGCGCAGGCAGCCGCCTTTTTCGTGAAACGACAAGGATAGGTCGACAGCATTCGGCTCTACCGTTCATAGGGGCAAAATCTAGCCTCGCGAATAACGTTCATATCTGGGCATTCCTCGCGGATTTCTATAGACTTCCCTCAGTTTCTTCGTATTCGTAACAACTCTCTACACGCAGACCGGGAGGTTGTCCCGCATGATTGCTGGTCTCTTCCTAGGGTTGCTCCTCCTGCTGAGTTTCGCTCTGTGGATCGCCATTCGACAACGCCGTGAGAATGTCTTGAAGTCACGGGTCATTGCGGCGACGAATTGCGGCGTACTCGTGACGGATCCAACGCTACCCCATCATCCCATTGTCTATGTCAATCCCGCCTTTCTCATACTGTCCGGTTACGCCGAGCATGAGGTCGTTGGTCAGACGACGGCGCTGTTAAGCGGTCCTGATACCGACCGAGCTTCCATAGAAAAACTTGCCTTGGCCCTCCAAGATGGACGGGCCTGTCGGGTGTCCCTGCACCATTACCGTAAGAACGGCACGCCATTTTGGAATGAGGTCTCGTTGACTCCGGTGGAGGACCGCGCGGGTCGGCTCACGTCGGTCATCTGGGTGATGAACGATGTTTCCCACATCCGACAGCTGAAAGCAGATCTGCATAAGATGCCTTCCCCAACCTTTCTCTGTGATCTAGCCTCAGAAGGAATGCTGGTCACGACTGAGACAAGGGTCGCATATGTCAACAGGACCGGCCTGAAGATTCTCGGAGCCTCGTCGGCCGAACAACTGATCGGAAAACACTTTTTTGACATTATCCATTGCGACTCCCAGGAGGTGGCACGGCCATTGATGGTGCAGATTGAGGCGTCAAGTTATTCGAACAAGACGCTTGAAACGCGCTTCCTGCGTCTTGACGGACAGGCCGTGGATGTCGAGCTATCGGCAGTTCCCATCATGTGGGATGGAAACGCGTCGTTCCTAGTCTGCTTCTCGGACATTTCTTGCCGGAAGCAGACTGATCTCAAAGGTCGTGACGTTCAGAATGCCCTTGGGCAAACGCCCGCGATTGCTGAAATGAATCATTGGGCGTGGGGTATCGGCACCGGCGCCGAGGTATGGTCGGCCGAGCAATACTGCATCTTTGGATACGAGCCCGGTTCGGTGCCGCCGACGTATGACACATTTAAGAAGGCCCTTCATCCGGAGGACTGTGATCGTGTTCGCACCCTCGTCGAGGAGACACTCAGTTCCGATCGTCCGTACGACATCGAGTGCAGAATCATCCAGCCCAGCGGCGATATTCGGTTTATCCGCTGCCGCGGAGTCCTCATGCGAGGTTCAACGGACCAGCCGATTCGGATGTCTGGATCTATTGAAGACATCACAGACTACAAGCTTGTGGTGACGATAGCGGAGGAGCGAGAGCTTCAATTCAAGACTGCCATGGAATCGGTCCCTAACGGCATGCTCATGGTTCGCCACGACGGAACTATTTCCTTGGTCAACAGGAAGATCGAGCACATATTCGGTTATGTTCGTGAAGAATTGTTGGGCCGACCTGTTGAATCCTTGCTTTCATCGCGAGATCGTGAGTGGCGGCAGGAAATCCGTGCCAATGACCCGTCAGCCTCTTCCTCTGATTCTAAAGAGGCGGGTCGGGAATTGCACGGAGTTCGAAAGGACGGCTCAGAATTTCCGATCGAGGTCGCTTTTCACCCCATCCATCAGTCCTCAGGAACGTCGTTCTTAGCTACGATTGTTGAAAGGGGGGTGGTCAATCCCTTGACCGGCGCTATGGCGCACGAGTTTAACAACAGTCTCACTGCCGTACTGGGCTTCAGTGAGTTGGCTCTGGCATTGATTCCGGCCGAGACCAAAGCCCATCGCCATATCGGTCAAGTCATCACGGCTGGGCGCAAAGCTCGCGAGCTGGCACAGAAGATCCGTCGAGACATGAACCGCTCCTTGTCGTCCCCGATTTCCGCCGCTGCGCCGACTCATGTTAGTCAGGAACCATCGTTGTTACCGATAGAGGTGTCGGATGCCGTCGGTCCTCGTCGTTGACGATCAAGACCAGGTTCGCCAGCTCATACGGGAAGCTTTGGAGCAGGCTGGCTACGAGGTTGAGGAGGCTCGTGATGGGAGAGAGGGGCTCGAACGCTATCGAGCCAGATCGGCGGATCTTGTCATTATGGACATTCTCATGCCAGACCAGGATGGGTTAGAGGGTATCATGAGACTCCGCCGGGAGTTTCCTAATTCTCGTGTCATTGCCATGACAGGCGGGAGCGAAGCGATCGGCGTCCTCAATTTCTTGGATGTCGCCAAGATGCTCGGAGCCCGACGGACCCTTCAGAAACCATTCGAGCTCAAGGTTCTCCTCGACACGGTGGCTGAGGAAATGATCGCCTAGACGGCTTGCCGCGCAGGCTCCCCGTTCTTTCCATTGACATCACATCACGGTCCCGTCACACTCTTCCCCGTTGTTTGTGCTACATCCTCGTCATGAGATTCCTCAATCTGTTTCTTGGGATTCTGGTTACCGTAGTCGGGTTCTGGCTCATCTGGGGGGCTGTGTCTCCACTCCTCGTGCTTGGATGGGGCTTGGCCGTAGGGGTGTTTCTATGGGTGAAGGCGGAATCGATCACGGAAATATGGGCGTGGTCTACCTTGTTGCTCGGCCTGGAGAGTTTTGCTTGGCCTGTGGTGCTGATGATTCAACTCAAGGGCACTTCGGACTCTCTTCCCGAAGCCGAAATGGGAACGATCCTTTCAGCCGTTGTATTGGGTCTCTTTTCATCCGTGTTTTGGGTTTCGTTTTCTTTCGGTCTGTTCAACCGGGCACGCAGGGAGCATCAGGGTCTGTCCGAAGAGCCATTGGCGAGGGTGCCAGGCTCCCGGGCGACTAAGAAAAAGAAAGTCGTGTGACTTTATCCAGTCTCTGCAGGATCGATGTCGACGGCAAACTTCATCCGTCCTTTGTGATACGTTCGCTCCATGTGTTGGACAGAATCATGGACCCGACGGCTAAGGATACTGAGTCTGGTCGCCCTTACCAAAATGCGATAGTGATGATGGCCCTGGGGCCGTCCGCCTATTGCGGGCACCGGCCCTAAAACGATGATCGGCTCCTGATCGCGGGCAGTGTGTCCAAGCTCCGCGGCCCATCGTGTGGCTGCTTCTTCGACAATTCTCGGGTCCTTGCCGATGACCGAAAGATCGGCCAAGTGGCAGACCGGCGGATAACTCAGAAGCTGACGCGCGGCAAATTCTTCATCGTAAAACTGACGGGGATCTCCTGATAACACGGCCTGCACGGCATGATGTGTCGGGAGCCGTGTCTGTAAGATGACCCGACCTCCGGTGGATGCCGGACGTGCCAGGCTGACGGCATCAACCAGGACATGATAGGTCCGCTCCGCCGCTCGAAAGTCTGAGACGTGCAACCCGGAATCTGCCTGAAGGATCCCGACCAATCCGTGCTGAGGCAGTGGCTCCCGCCCAAACAAGGCTTGCGTCCCAATCAGAATATCCCAAGCTCCGGATCTCGCACGTTCCCATAGTGAGCGAGCAGAAGCCGGACGGCGGAGTGTATCGCCATCGAGCCGCGCAAGTTTGGCATGCGGAAACAGGCGATGAGCTTCAGCTTCAACCTTCTCCGTCCCATCTCCGACGGGACTCAGACGGGATGCACGGCACAAGGGGCAGGCATCCGGTAATCCATCTGCGTTTCCACAGTAGCGACAAGTCAGCTTGCCGGCTTCGCGATAATACGTGAGCGGCACGGCGCAGGATGGGCAGCGAGGTACCCAGCCACAGTCTCGGCACACCAAAGTTCTGGCATACCCTTTCCTATTCAGAAACAACAGGATCTTGGTATGTTTTTCGAGAGCCTCTTGCATCGCCGCGATGAGTGTTCGGCTGAGCAACGTTCCTCCTGCTTCATGGCGAAGGTCAACCAGCTCAATGTGAGGTTTTAGACCAACCTCCTGAGGAGCGTGGTACATCTCGGCTTCGGTGTCAAACCGTGACTCAAGGGATGGATGGGCCGAAGCGAGGACAAGGAGCGCCTGTTCACTTTCAGCTCTCAGACCGGCCACCACTCGGGCATGGTAGCGAGGCTCTTGAGGCTCTTTGAGTGCTGGATCTTCCTCTCCGTCCACCCAGATCAGTCCGATGGACTGAAGAGGAACAAAGATGGCTGAGCGGGTTCCCACGACAATCGATGGAGTCGGCCCTTGTCCCGGTTGCCACTGGTCAAACTTTGACGATGAGTGCGCGAGGGTGATCGGAAGGACCGTGAGAGTTGAGAGCAAGTCTGTCAACCACACCGCTCTCGCGATTTCGCCGCAAAGCACAATGGTAGACCGCTCCATCGCATGCGCCTGTTGAATGGCGTCGGCAAGCCTTCTGATTCGATGCTGCCATGAAGCATGGAGAACGATTTTCCTCATGCGGTGACTTTGCAGACAATGGGCAACATGAGCTCCCCAAGCAGAATCCACTTCCGGGAGCCCTTCTGTAGGCAGAAGAGTCTGCATCGGCGTTCCGCGATCATGCTCGTCCACCATGAGTGTCCCATGCCGCTTTCGAGGACCGAGGTTAGTGCCGTTCGAAGGGACGAGCATGATCCACGATTTTGTGATGAGGGCATCGATCCTCAGAGAGGAGGCTCTCTGGTGCGTCGGTTGAAGAGTAGACGACAAGACTCCCGTAGCTCGGCGAGCAATTCGCTCGAGAGTCGGCCTCAGGTCGTCGGGGCAACTCCCGGTCGCCAATGCCTCGTGACCCTGCTGAGTGGCAACGTATCGTGTGGGCGGGAGTTTCCTCGTGGCCGTCGGGGTAAATACAAGCCGAAGACACTGGCCCCAGGGCGCAACGTAGTAGTCTGCAATCTTGCGGGATAGCTCGAACAGCGCCGGAGGGAGTGTAGAATCTTGTCCGTCCTGAACGAGCGAACGGACTTCTTTAAGAGCAGCAGGCTTCATTGCGAGTGAAAGGTGATTGTTCAGCGAGATGACAACCCCTTCCAGCATCATCCGTCCAAACGGCACAAGGACGCGGCTTCCGATTTCAATAGTCCGAGCCAAGGTGATGGGCACGAGATACGTGAAGGCTTTAGCGATGTGACGGGGAACAATCACATCCGCATACAATGCCTCCGTTCGACGAAGGAGGCTCGAGGAACCATCCAAAGACATGCCGCATTCTAACAGTGTGGGAATATGAAGGACACCGACTATACCGGTATCCTTGATCCGGAGGGTTTGGGTGAATGATGTCGTGGAGTGAGGGAAGTTCGGGTGTAGAAGAGTTACACCCGAAGCCGATCGATACTACTCCATTGGTGTTCCCGCGGCGGGTTGCTGCTGGGGAGTGTCTTGTTTATTGATATCCGTTGGAATCGAGCCACCCGCAGGGCTATTGGCGGAACTTGACCCATCCTTCACGGACGTCTGCGAAGAATCGCTCACGGACAGGGTCCCCCGACCAAGGGAACCAGCTGTGTCTGCAGCAGCAGGGATGAACGGTTGGTCGCTACTATCACGTGCGCTTAAACTGGAAGGAGTGGCGCCTAACGATTGCACGTGAGTCTGCACATCCAGTTTAGAGGTGGGGGTATCGGTTTCTGAGGTATAGAGAAGGATTTCCACACGCCGATTCTTTGTGCGGCCTTCCTCGACCGCATTCGTAGCGGTTGGCTTGGTATCGCCAAGTCCGGCCGCAGTGATCCGTGCCGAGTCCACACCGCCTTTCTCCACGAGATAGCGGAGTACACCGGTTGCGCGCATTCTGGACAACTCCCAATTGCTCGGATACCGCGACTTGAGCGAAGGCCCAATCTCCACATTATCTGTATGACCTTCGATTCGGATCATCCTCGTATCCCCGCTGGTGCGCAGGTATTCAATCAACTGATCAAGCACCGTGTAACTCTCGTGCGTAATGGCTGCGTCCCCGGAGTCGTAGCGCAGGAACCTGGCTAGTTCCCCTAGGTTGAGGCGGCTTTGTCCGGACGCATCTTGTCGTTTCAGCCTGCTGGCTACCAGATCGGCTGGGACTGGTTCGCCGGCCTGCAATGCGGGTGATCCCGGGATTACGGCGACGGGCGGAATAATGGGTGTCGCAGGCCCCACGCGCTTGAATCGGTCTCCTTTCATGACGCGGGTGTTGGCCTTGAGGACTTTCGCAGCTGCCGTATGTGGTTCCGCAGACAGCACCTTGAGTTGGCCGATCTTTCGTGGAGGAAGTCCGGCACTATGACGCTGAATATCTACGAGATCGCCGGTCTTGAGTCCATCTTCCTTCCCTCGATCCAGATATACGACATTTGATTGTGACACCAGGGTCATCGGCCGGTCGGCCTGGAGCTCGACTATCATACCCTCAAGGTCGGACACGTTCGACATCGGGCTCAGGTCTGTGTCTGGAGTCGGAGGAGCAAACCGCGTGATCGGGTCTCCAGGGGAGATCGGTCCATAGCTGAGCACGGCCTCGGCAGTTGTGAGCGCGTGGTCGGCGGCAGTCACCTTCACGACCGCCGAACGATTCACGACAAAACCCAGATATTCCCTGGTCACGGGGTGGAATACCTTGCGAATCCTCCTATACACGGTAAAGAGATCGCCAACGGCCACATCGGTCGGGTTGTTCAGTTTCAGATAGAGCGAATCTCGTTTGCCGAGAAGCATTCGATTGCCCGATGATTGATTATCACCTGTTATCAAGTTCACGGTTCCATCGATGGGGGAGATTTTCTGGATGGCACCACTGGAAAAGGCAAGCGCACCATCAGTCACCCGGACGGAATCAAGGTCTGGAGTCTGTGCGAGTGCTCGATCGAGCGAAAAGCCGATGCCCGAACACAGGACCAAGATCAGGGACGTTAAGGTTTTCATAGATAGATTCCTTTTCGGGCTAGTGCTACTTGAAAACCATAGCAAAAGGCGCTGTGTTGTCAAGAATTTGAGCTTGATTGACACGAATTTGACGAGCGTTTCCTGCCGGTGTTAACGTATGAGCCTGCGCATGTCCATCCAGAGGAACATTGGCTCAGCGATGAATGGTCATGAACAAGGAGGGCATCGTCTCGAGCCGTTCGGCGAGAAGAGACGACTCGAAACGCAGATCCATCGGCGCCGGAAGGTCAAAGCGTTTTCTCCTTTGGAATTAGAATGGGAAAGTCCCAATCCCGGAGGAGGTTCCTTTCGGGCAAGCGACAAAGCGACAGCAACCACTGGCTCAATGCCAGGTGTCGAGCGACAGGAAGAGCCTAACCACTCAACCGTTACACCACTCTCAGACCGCCATACCTAGGGCTTTCGGGTCGACGGGAATTAGGTCCTTTGTTCGCTTGCTATCCCCGAGAGCAGGGCACTAAGATTCCACCTGTCAGATTTAGAATACCCTTTCCAGGTCAATGCCTTGTGAGAGAAAAGTAAATGAGCGGAGCCGAAATTCTCTTCGAGTATCTGGCAAGATTTTTCCCAGTCTTTCTCTTTATCTTTGTGACGTTGGTTTTTGGCGTGTTGACCTTGCTCGTCAGTTATTTTGTTCAGCCCAGGTACCCAGAACCTGAAAAGTTATCGACCTACGAATGTGGATCCGAACCATTTTCTGACGCCCGTATGCCGTTCCCGGTTAGGTATTACATTTTTGCGATGTTGTTTGTCATTTTCGATATCGAAGTCATCTTTCTCTACCCATGGGCGGTGGTTTTCACCAAGATCGGGGTGATTGGGCTGATCGAAATGCTGATTTTTATCGGGCTGTTCATCGTGGCTTACGTGTATGCCTGGCGAAAAGGCGCGTTGGAATGGGACTGAGGGTTCTATGGGATTGATCCAACTGGGACGTCATGAGAAAGACGGTGCTCCGGACGTCATTACGGGGTCTCTGGAAAAAGCCGTCAACTGGGCCAGAAAGGGTTCTCTGTGGCCGATGACCTTCGGGCTCGCCTGCTGCGCCATCGAGATGATGGCTGCCGTCTCCTCTCGGTACGATATGGACAGGTTCGGGGCTGGAGTATTTCGGGGTTCGCCGCGGCAGTCGGACTTGATGATCGTTGCCGGTACGGTGTGTCGTCGGATGGCGCCGGTGATTCGAAAGATCTACGATCAAATGCCGGAACCCAAATACGTGATTGCGATGGGATCCTGTGCCACGTCCGGGAACATCTACGACAGCTATCCAGTCGTACAGGGGGTCGATCGGTTCATTCCCGTCGATATTTATGTGCCCGGCTGTCCTCCGACGCCAGAGGCTCTGCTGGATGGCATCCTGAAGCTGCAAGAGCGCATCATGCAAAAGCGTGTGTTTGTGACTCAACCGGAACAGGTCAAAGCCAATTTAAAGGTCTGACACGTCATTATGCATCCATTACTGCAGCGGATTCAGCAGACGTTTTCGGTCGGAATCACGGGCTTGACTGAATGGCGAGGCGATGTGGCCGTGACGGTCTCCCGGGACAAGCTTCACGAGGTGGCTCAATTTCTACACGACGACCCAGGGATGGATTTTGACTATATCGTCCATGTGAGTTCCGTGGACTGGCCAGACGACGAAGAACGATTTGAGGTCGTGTGGGAATTCTACTCGATCCGAAAGCGGCAGCGTATCCGGCTGAAGACTCGGGTGCCCGAATCAGATTGTGTGGTGGATTCCTTGACGAATCTCTGGAAAGGCGCCGATTTCATGGAACGTGAAGTCTTCGATATGATGGGGATCCGATTCCGCAATCATCCGGACCTCCGCCGCATTCTCATGCCGGATGACTATACCGAAGGCTATCCGCTGCGGAAAGATTTTCCATTGCGTGGCAAGGGTTGGCGGGACACGTTTGAGTTTCTAGATGAAGTCCCGAGGTAGGGTTGTAGAGTCATTATGGCATTCGAAGACCAAAGAACCACCGTCTATAAGATTCACCCGGAGCATCCGGAAAGCGAGACGCTTCCGACCTTGCGAACCGAGGAACTCCTGCTCAACATGGGACCTCAGCACCCCAGTACGCACGGTGTTCTCAAGGTGATCCTAGAGTTGGAAGGGGAGCGGTTGGTGAAATCCACCCCCGTGATGGGGTATCTCCATCGCGGAGTAGAAAAGCTCGCGGAAGACGGGACCTATCATCAGTTCATTCCCCACACGGATCGGCTGGACTATGTCTGTGCGATGTACAACAATTTTGCCTACTGTCGCGCCGTGGAAAAACTCTTGAACCTGCAAGTGCCGGAACGGGCGGAGTATCTTCGGACGATTGTCGCGGAAGTCCAACGCATCATCGGGCATCAATTTTGGCTGAGCGCTCAGGCGCTCGACATCGGAGCGATGACCGTCTTTTTTTATTGTTTTCGCGATCGGGAAATTCTGCTCGATTGGTTCGATGAACTGTGCGGAGCCCGCCTCACGACCAGCTGGTATCGAATCGGCGGAGTGGAACGCGACTTGCCCCCCACATTGATCGACAAGCTCAAACAGTTCCTGGACTATTTCCCGCCGAAAATCGACGAGTATCAGGTGTTTCTCGAGAAAAATCGCATTTGGCTGGGGCGCACCAAGGGGGTCGCCGTCATCTCGGCTGAAGATGCTGTTAATTTTGGGTTGAGCGGGCCGGTCCTGCGCGGGTCCGGTGTGGATTACGACCTTCGTAAGTACGAGCCCTACAGCGCCTATCCGAAGTGTGAGTTCAGCGTACCGGTTGGAAAAAACGGTGATACGTATGATCGGTATTGGATTCGGGTGATGGAGCTCTATGAGAGCGTCAAGATTATTCGGCAATGTCTTGAGCAAATGCAAGAAGGGCCGATCATGGCCGATGCGCCGAGCGTGACGCTGCCGCCGAAAGAACGGGTCTTCACGAACTTAGAGGCGATGATCCAACAGTTCAAGCTCTTTTCACAGGGATTCGATGCACCCCCAGGGGAAATCTACTGTGGGACAGAGGCGCACAAAGGTGAGCTAGGCTTTTACATTGTCAGTACGGGAGGCGGAAAGCCATATCGGCTAAAGATTCGCGCTCCTTCGTTCATCCATATGGGCGCGTTCGATCATATGGCCAGAGGTTATATGATTTCGGATGCCTGTACGATCTTTGGAACGTACGATGTCGTGATGGGCGAGTGCGATCGGTAGATCATGTTATGAGCGTTGGGTTGTAACATCGGGGCTTCAACTCAACACAAGGGCATCAGGAAATTCAGGGCAGGTACAAAACATGGGACTCAAACCGGCTACGAATCCCGACGTTGAAGCAGCAACGATCGAACTGAGCATCGACGGCAAAGCTGTGACGGCGAAGGACGGGGTGTCGCTCTACGACGTCATTTCTATGACCGGCAAGATCATCCCGGCCATGTGCTACCACTATACGTTTGATCCGTTCGGCTCTTGCGGCATGTGTCTTGTGATGCAAGAAGGGAAAAAAGCCCCCGTTCGCTCGTGCACTGCCAAGGCGGCGGCAGGAATGGTGATCCGTACCGAAGGAGAAGATCTCTTCCTTGCCCGCAAGAAGGCCGTCGAGAAACACCTGTCCGTCCATCCGCTTGATTGTCCGGTGTGCGACGCAGACGGCCATTGTGAGTTGCAGGATATGGCGTTTCAGCACGGCGTGACCAACCTGGCCAACGCCAAGCAAAAATTCATTCCTGAAGATACGCGGAGTCCGGTGCTCGACTTCAACATGAACCGCTGCATCGCCTGCGCGGAGTGCATCAATGTCTGTAAGGATGTGTTGATGATTGACGCCTTACAGTTCATGAAAAAAGGCGGATTCAACCAAGTGGTCCCCAAAGGGGATCTTGCCCTCGATTGCGAATTCTGCGGAGACTGCTTGGCTGTGTGCCCTGTTGGCGCCATCACCAATAAGTTTTCCAAGTACCTGTATAAACCTTGGCAGATGAAGAAGACGACGACGACCTGCAACTACTGTGGAGACGGTTGTCAAATGTACTTGGAAACGAAAGATGCGGAAGTGGTCCGCGTGACGTCGCCGTTATCCTGGAAGAATAAATGGGGAGACCGTTCGGACACAGCCAAGGGTCATGGGGGCTTGTGCGTGCGGGGACGCTTTGGATTCGAGTATCTGGACAGTCAAAGCCGGCTCGTGCATCCGTTGGTCCGTGAAGGCAGCCGGCTAGTCGAAAAACCTTGGTTGGAGACCATGCATCTGCTCGTCGATCGGTTGACCGAAATGAAGCGCAAGCACGGTGCCGATGCCATTGCCGGCCTCGTGACGGCGCGCTGTACGAACGAGGAGCTGTACTTGTTTCAAAAGCTGATGCGCACAGGCTTTGGAACCAACCAGCTCGATAGCAGTGCTCGCTATGGTCATATGAACTTTGTGCTCGCGTCCAAACATGCCGTCGGACTTGGGAGAACCTCGAACGATTGGGAAGATCTGACGAAGGCGAAAGCCATTCTGCTCATCGGCTCCAACATCACCGAGACGAACCCATTGACCGCCGTGCGTATCAAAGAAGCCATGCGCGTCTATAGGGCCCAGGTGGTGACACTCGACAGCGCCATTACGAATATGGCCAAGTTGGCCTCGCACCCGTTTTTGATTAAACCGGGGACCGAGGGCGCGGTGATCGATGGGTTGGTCAAGGCGGCGATCGACCAGGATTTGGTGGATGAAGAGACCGTGGGCAAGCACCCCAAGGCGTTTGAAGCACTCAAAAGCGTGGTCGCGAATATCTCGTTGGAGCAGCTGTCGGCTCAGACCGGTCTGGCAGTGGAGGCGTTCAGAGAAATTGCCGCCATTTTTGCTGAATCACCGAGGTCCATCATCCTGTGCGCGGAAGGGATTGTCAGAAGAACGAACGGCTATCAGAACGTCTTGAAGCTGATCGATTTAGCCTGGATCACGGGGAAACTCGGTCGACCGGGGTGTGGTGTGAATACGGTGACGGAGGAGCCGAACGAACAAGGGGCCGTGGATATGGGCGCCGCGCCTGAGTTCTTCCCGGGACAGGCACAGTTTGATGACCCCGGAGTGCGTGACCGATTCGCCAAGGCGTGGGACGCGTCGCTTCCTCCTGTCGGGTCAGGGGCCCATGTGGTTGAAATTTTGAAGCGATGCAAGAGCGGGCAGATCAAGGCGCTGTACGTGTTGGGCGAAAATCCGCTCGCGACCCTTCCGGCCTCTATGGAGGTACGAGCCGCGCTGGAGCGTCTGGATCTGTTGGTTGTGCAAGATCCATTTTTGACTGATACGGCGAAGCTGGCTCATTTCGTGTTGCCGGCCTGCACATATGCGGAAAAAGACGGCTCATTTACGAACCTTGAAGGGCGCGTGCTTCGCGTTCGACAAGCGATGGATCCGCTTGGAGAGAGCTTGCCGGACTGGCACATCATGACCGCCCTGGCCAATGCCATGGGATGCCGATGGGAATACCAATCGGCCAACGATATTCAAGGCGAGATCATGAAGTTGCTACCGGGCTATTATAACCTCGGCCAACCGCGCAAGGTCATGCCCGCGCCTGATCAGTATTTGTCCAACGGTTATGCAACGGAGGTGAAGGCTCGATATCGACCGTCTCCGATATCGGTGGAGCACACGCGTCCCTTTGCGCTGTTGATGGGGCAGTTGCTGGTGCATTCGGGAAAGCTGTCCACGCAAGCGCCCGGGCTTATCAAGATTGCGCCAAACACTGGAAGGTTACGGATGAATCTACGGGACATGGAACGCCTTGGATTGCAAGATGGCGCGAAGGTGCGGCTGACCTCGGACCGTGGCTCGCTTCAGCTTGGTGTGCAGCCCGATCAGTCCGTTGCGCCGGGGACCTGCTTTTTCCCTGAGCATTTCAACGAACCTCCGGTGAAGGACTTGATGACCGTCTCGGTTGATGCCACGACCGGTGTCCCGTCGTTCAAACAGATCTGGGTAAGTGTTGAACAGGCATAAGGGAGATGCAGGCATGCGCCCGTCCGTGACGAGGAACCAGCAATGAGTGTCGCCGCCCTGACCAAAAAAATCATTCAAGCCGCGTTGTTCTATGAAATTTGGGACGCGATGAAGGTCACGTTTCGGCACATGCTTCATCGACCGATGACGTTTCAGTACCCACGTGAACAGCGAACGATCCCTGATGCGCACCGTGGGGCGCTTGGCTTACTTCGATACGATGACGGGCACGAGCGTTGTGTCGGCTGCGACTTGTGCGAAGCCGCCTGCCCATCGCATTGCATCAAAGTGATCAGCGGCGAGGATGTGACTCGGCCGCTTCAGCGCTACGCGAGCGAATTCTACATCGACATTACAAAATGCGTATTCTGTGGGTATTGTGTTGAGGCCTGTCCGGTGAACGCGCTGGCGATGACCAAAATGTACGAATATTCAACCCATGACAAGCGCAGCCTGCTGTTCGATAAGAAGCGGCTGTACGACATCGGCGAACGCCATCTCGAGGACGGAAAAAAATATTTGTACGCGCACAACCAGGAGAAAGACGTCGAGCAGAGCCGCGAGTACCGGTATTACTTTCCTCAATCGGTGCTGAAGTCGACCCAACCACCTCCCAAGCATCTGAGCTGAGCCGAACACATGGTCTTAGTGTTTTTTTCCTATTTCGCGTTGATCAGTATTGCCGCCGGCGTTCTGACTGTGACCTTACGTCATCCCGTCCATTGTGCTCTCGCCCTGCTCGCGTTGCTGACGCACGTCTCCGGTCTGTTCATCCTCCTAAACGCGGAATTTCTGTGGGCGGTGCAGGTCATTGTCTACGTTGGAGCCATTCTCGTGCTGTACCTCTTCGTGTTGATGCTGTTGAATCTCAAAACGGACGAACGCTATTTCCACCCGTCGGCTCTGTATTTTGTCGGACCAGCCGTCCTAGGGACCGTCTATGTCCTCTTTTTGCTCCTGCGGTCTCCGTTCGGTGGGGCGAAGGGGAATGCTCCGGCCACGGCCGTGCTGCTGGAAGGCGATACATACGCAGTGGGCATCAAGATGTTCAGCGACCACCTCTTGCAGTTTGAAATCGTCGGCATATTTCTACTGGGCGCCATTATTGGCGCCATCGTTCTGGCCAAGACTCCGAAGCCACTGGACGCGGAGAAAGACCGCTTATGATCCCGCTGTCGGCGTACATAGCCGTAAGTGCCATCCTGTTCATGACGGGGCTCCTTGGCGTACTGGTCAGGCGCAACTTCATTATTGTGCTGATGTCGGTTGAAATCATGATGAATGCGGCCAATATCAATCTTGTCGCATTTTCGCACTATCTAGAATCTATGGCAGGGCAGCTCGTGGCTTTATTTATCATTGCCATTGCCGCCGGAGAAGCCGCCGTGGGCCTGGCGATCATCATCGTGGTTTTTCGGGGCAAGATTTCTACCAATGTAGACGAAATGAACCTTTTAAAGTGGTAGCAGGAAGTGGAGACGGGGCATTGAGCGAAGTGCACGGTGCCTTGCATCCTCGATACACCCAAGCGAGGCGCTGTATGACTCAGCGCCATACAGCATTGTCGCTTAGCTGAACACCCTGCGAATCGTAGGATACTGTGTCTGATCTGACGGATCTGCTCATCAAACTGATTCCCATTTTTCCGCTGTTGGCGGTCATGGCGAACGGCCTACTCGGGAGTCGCTACTCTCATGACATGGCCCATCGGTTGGCCTGGGGGTCGGTCGGGCTCTCGTTCCTCTGCACGGTCGCTGTTTTTGCCGATGTCTTGCGGACCGGAGGTTCCCATGAAGTCATTGCCTATCAATGGATTTTCGGCGGTGATCTCACGATCAACCTCGCGTATCTGGTGGATCCTCTGACGTGTGCGTGGTTGCTGGTCGTGACCGGAGTGGGCTTTCTCATTCACGTGTATTCCGTCGGCTATATGCACGGAGAGGCCGGCTTCACGCGCTTCTTCACCTACATGAACTTATTCATGGTCTCCATGCTGCTGCTCGTCATGGGGAACAACTATCTGGTGCTCTTTATCGGCTGGGAAGGCGTCGGACTCTGTTCATATCTCTTGATCGGTTACTACTATGACAAGGTCTCCGCTGCGAAAGCTGCCACCAAGGCGTTTGTCGTCAACCGCATAGGTGATGCGGGATTTCTCCTCGCCATTTTTCTCGTCTTTATCAACTTTCGGACGCTCGACTATACGAAGGTCTTTGCCCAGGTTGGACAACTGTCTCCCGATATGGCCACGGCGATAGCCCTGTGCCTCTTCGTTGGGGCGATCGGGAAGTCCGCGCAACTTCCGCTGTATACGTGGCTTCCCGATGCGATGGAAGGTCCGACACCGGTGAGCGCACTCATCCACGCCGCGACGATGGTCACAGCCGGTGTCTACATGGTTGTCCGGAATCACGCGATCTTCGATCTCTCTCCTCTCGCCATGTCGGTGGTCGCGTTCGTCGGTGGAGGGACTGCGTTGTTCGCGGCAACCATCGGACTCGTACAAACCGACATCAAACGTGTCTTGGCCTATTCGACCGTCAGCCAGCTCGGATACATGTTCCTGGGTTGCGGGATCGGTGCCTATACGGCGGCCGTGTTTCACGTCATGACGCATGCGTTCTTCAAAGCGCTGTTGTTTTTGGCTGCAGGCTCGGTCATCCATGCGCTGTCGGGCGAACAGGATATCCGAAGGATGGGCGGACTGAGTAAACGTATACCCTGGACCCATCGTCTGTTTCTGATCGGTACGATTGCGATTGCCGGACTTCCTCCATTGGCGGGATTCTGGAGCAAAGACGAAATTATGGCCCATGCCTTCACCAACCATCACTACCTGTTGTATGGCATGGCTGCGGTCGGCGCGCTGATGACCTCTTTTTACATGTTTCGTCTCACGTATCTCACCTTCTACGGTTCCTCGAGGATCGATCATCACACGGAGGAGCATGTGCACGAATCTCCCATGGTGATGATCGGACCCTTGATGGTCCTTGCATTCCTCTCATGCGTGGGGGGATTGGTCTTGGGATTTCCTCCTGAACAAGGCTGGCTGCATGGCTTTTTGACACCGGTGGTTGGAGGGGGTGAGCATGAAGCGGGTGCAGGGATGGTGTTTCTGTTGATGGGGGCGGCCATCGTCATCGCCTTAATGGGATGGGGACTCGCACATTTCCTCTACGCGGTGAGCCCGGTGACCGCGGACGGATGGGCTGAACAATTCTCCGGCATGTATCGGATTCTCTGGAACAAATACTATGTCGATGAACTGTACGATCTGATCTTCGTCGAGCCCTTCAAGCATCTGGGCGCGCTCCTTGATTGGTTTGATCGCACGGTCATTGACGGGATCGTACGGGGTGTGGGCCGGCTTGCTGATTGGGGTTCTGCGGGATCCACGTGGATCGAAAAGTACATCATCTACGCCGGTCTGAACGTGATCGGATACAGCAACCACCTCGCTGCCCGCGAAGGACGAAAAATGCAGAGCGGGATGGTCCACCATTACGCGGCGATCATTATTGCGGGGATCTTCCTCCTGGCTCTGGTTGTTCAACTTGTGGTTCAGATGTAGAGGGTAGCGGGAACAGACTGCCATCATGCTCGAAGAACTCACAGCCGGATTCCCGATTCTGTCTTGTATTCTCTTCCTCCCGGTTGTCGGAGCCGCCCTTCTCTGGTTGCTCGACGACGAGGATATGGTCCGGACCTCGGCGCTCACCATTGCGCTGGTTGAGCTGGCGCTCTCGGTCTTCGTCTTGCTGCGCTTCGTGCCGGAATCGGCCGCCATGCAGTTCACGGAACGCGTCCGATGGATTCCCGCGTTAGGGATCAGCTATCACCTGGCTGTCGACGGGATCAGTGTCCTATTTGTGGGACTGACGGCATTTCTGACCGTCTTAGTCATGGTGTACTCCTGGGATACGATCCGACATCAAGTCAAACTGTACATGATGTGCCTGTTGGCGCTCGAAACGACGACCATGGGCGTCTTCGTGTCGGTGGATTTGATCCTGTTCTTCGTGTTCTGGGAGCTCATGCTGATTCCCAGCTACTTCCTGATCAAGCTGTGGGGTGGAGGAGCCGAACGTCACTATGCCGCCCTGAAGTTTGTCGTGTATACGCTCTTGGGTAGTGTCTTCATGCTGGTCGGCATCGCGTTGCTGAACATCAATTTCCATCAATGGGCCTCGTTGCATCACACCGATCAGGTCTATTCGTTCGATCTGCTTGAACTCCTGACGGTACCGATTCCCATCAGTCAACAAATCCTCATCTTCTGGCTGATGTTCATGGGATTTGCGTTCAAGGCGCCGGTGTTTCCCTTTCATACGTGGCTGCCTGATGCGCTGTTGGAGGGGCCGATCGGAATGGCCGTAGTGTTGGCTGGGCTCAAGCTCGGTACATTCGGCTTCATACGGTTCAGCATTCCGCTGCTGCCGGATGCGTCAAAGAGTGAGACGGTGGTTATGGTGGTCGTCGTTCTCGGTCTTTGCGCAATTCTCTATGGAGCCTGGATGGCATTGGTGCAAACCGATTTTCGGCGCCTGCTGGCCTACAGCAGCGTCAGTCACCTAGGCTTCATCGTGGTGGGGTTGTTCGCGTTGAACTATCAAGGCTTGCAAGGCAGTTTGCTGACCATGATCAATTTGGGGTTCAGCACGGCCGGGCTCTTCTTCATCGCCGGGTTTCTGTACTCGCGCCAGCAGACGACCCAATTGTCGGCGTTTGGTGGAATGGCCAAACAAGTGCCGCTCCTCGCGGCATTCTGTCTTCTGATCGGCCTGGCGTCGATCGGACTTCCCGGAACGAACGGCTTTGTCGGTGAGTTTCTCATTCTTGTAGGAGCGTTCGAAGCCAAGTGGTGGTTCGGTGCCATCGCCGTGCTCGGAGTGATTTTTGGGGCCGCGTATTTCCTGTGGTACTACGAACGCTCGATGATGGGTCCGCTCGGCAATGCCGTCAAAGCGACGATGAGCGATCTCCAACTCCGGGAGATGATCATTGCGATTTCACTTTCGGTCATGATTCTGTGGATTGGGCTCTATCCGTCGCCGTTTTTACGAATCATGAACGGGTCGGTTCAAGCGCTCGTTGATCGCCTCCATCACGAGAAGACGGCAGAACTGAATGGCAACCGGATAGAGCGAGGGTTTTAGGTCGCTTCATGGGAGAATACGCCCTACTGTATATCCTCTTCGCTCCGTTCGCTGGAGCCCTGGCGCTGATCTTTGTGTCCAATCGACAGCCCCTGCTGGTGCGAAGCATTGCGTCGAGCGCGGCCTTTGTGTCGCTGATGGCTTCGCTCTATATCTTTTATACCTATGATCCCGTCAAAGGCGGATTCCAGTTCGTTCAAAAGTTTGAGTGGTCGAAACAACTCGGTATCTCATTGTATCTGGGCGTAGATGGGATCGGTACTCCACTCGTGCTTGCCTCATCGATTTTGTTGTTTGCCGGTATCTTCGTATCGTGGCACATCAAGGATCGCACGAAGGAGTTCTACATCTGGTTGCTGATCTTGGCGGCCGCCACGATCGGGGTCTTCATGTCCCTTGACCTCTTCTTCCTCTATTTCTTCTATGAGATGTCCGTGATCCCGATGTACTTACTGCTGGGTATGTGGGGTAGCCACACGAAGAACTATTTGGAGATGACGGATCCTGAGGGGCTGAAACGGAGGGACTCTGTCGGCTTTATCCTCAACTTTGGGTCGAACAGCAAAGAGTATGCGGCGATGAAGCTCGTCTTGTTCCTGTCGGCCTTCGCGGTCGTCGCATTGATGGGCATACTGCTGATCTATAAATACGCCGGGCTGAACACTTTCGATATTCTGGTGCTTCGGGAACAGGCCAAGCTCATGAACATTCCCGTCCTTGGTACGACCTTGGACAAGATTATCTGGATGTTGATCTTCTTCGGCTTTGCGTCGATCGCGCCGTTGTGGCCGTTGCATTCGTGGTCCCCGGTCGGCCATGCGGCTGCGCCGGCCGCCACGAGCATGCTTCATGCTGGCGTCCTCATGAAGCTGGGGCATTTCTCCATTATCCGGGTCGCCTTTGAAATTCTCCCTGACACGACCAGGGAACTGATGCCGATCGCCGCTGTTCTGTGCATGTTCAGCATCATCTACGGCGGCTTCGTGGCGTTTTACGCCAAAGACACCAAGTACGTCATCGGGTATTCAAGTTCCAGTCACATGGGGTATGTGTTCTTAGGCATGGCGGCCTTGAATTACATCAGTTTGAGCGGCGCCGTCATCTATATGTTCGCCCATGCCATGGCAACCGGTATGCTCTTCGCGATGGCGGGTTGGGTCTATGACCAGACCCATTCACGGGACATCCCGTCGCTGGGCGGCCTGGCGAACAAAATGCCGTTCATCTCCGCCTGCTTTATCGTGGCCTGTATGGCGTCGATCGGGATGCCCGGCACCGTGAATTTTATCGCGGAAATCATGATCGTCGTCGGAAGTTGGAACAAGTATCCCCTTCAGGTGATCGTTGCCATGTTGGGCATCGTGCTGACTCTCGCCTACCTCTTCAAAATGATGCGCGGCCTTTTCTATGGCCCGATGAACCAAAAGTATAGCCATGCGCATGATGCCATTTCGACGGTAGACCGTCTGCCTTTGTTGATCATGATCGCGATCAGCATCGGGTTCGGTATTTTTCCGATGCATTTGTACGATGTGGTTCGCTCAGGGGTGGATCCGTTAGTCGCGAGGATTACGCGAGTCGTCCCGGTCGCACAAACGGGCGAAGGGATCGCGCCACGGAGTGAGGTGATTGTCCCTGGAACGACTTCCAAGACCCCGATCGTTGCGAACAAACTTGTACCGCTTCCGGCAGAGGCCTCACGGGGAGAACGGGAATGACGTTCTCATTGAATATGTCCTTCTCCGATCTCCTGCTCCTCTTGCCGGAGATATTCCTCACCTGCTGGCTCTGTGTGGTCCTTATCGTCGATTTTTCCTCGCCGCGCCTCCCCAAAGAGCGACTTGCATATCTGAGCGTTGCGGGCCTTCTGGGAACGCTCGTCTGTTTGGTGTGGTTTGACTTCAATCAGATTACCGGCACGCTGTTCGGCAATATGTTTGTCCTCGATCGCATGGCCATCTTTTTCAAGGTCTTTATCCTCGGCTCCACGATACTCGTCATTCTTGCGTCAATCGAGTACGTCAACCGGTTTACCCTGTTCCGAGGGGAATACTATGTTCTCGTCGTCATGTCGGCACTCGGCATGATGTTCATGGCGTCGGCCAACGATCTGCTCTCCGTGTTTGTCAGCTTAGAATTCTCGACGCTCGGGTTTTATATTCTGGTGTCGTACCTTCGGGATGATTTGGCGTCGAACGAGGCCGGCCTCAAATTTTTCATCTTAGGCGTCTTTGCGGCCGGCCTCTTCGCCTACGGGATCAGCTTAGTCTACGGCGAAACCGGTAAGCTGGTGTTCTCGGAAATGGCGTCAGCACAAGCGACGCCTGGTTTGATCATCGGGTTTCTGCTGATCTTTGCCGCCTTAGGATTTAAAATCGGTGCCGTGCCCTTCCACGCGTGGATTCCGGATACCTACCATGGTGCGCCGACTCCTGTGACCGCGTTTTTGTCGATTGCTCCAAAAGGCGCGGCTTTGGCGATCTTGCTCCGTATCTTCCTCGTGGCATTGGGATCGTTCAAACCGATCTGGGTGTACCTGTTGGTGGCGGTATCCATTGTGTCCATGACCTATGGCAATATCGTGGCCATCGCGCAGCGGAATGTGAAGCGGCTGTTGGCCTATTCCGGCATTGCGCAAATAGGAAATGTCCTGATCGGTCTCGCGGCGGGCACCAAGATGGGAAGCGATGCCATTCTTTTTTATCTTTTGGCATATCTGTTCGCGAATATTGGGGCCTTCGCCGTCGTGATTGCGGTCAGTCACGCCATCGGACGGGATGAAATCGAAGACTATCGGGGCTTGAATCGGCGCTCACCGTTTCTGGCGTTTGCAATGTTGCTCTTTCTCTTGTCGCTGGCCGGCGTCCCACCGCTTGCGGGGTTTATCGGCAAACTCTACATTTTTATTGCGGCCATCAAGGAAGGACTCTACACGTTGATCGCAGTCGGGCTGATTAATATCGTGATCTCGATGTACTATTACCTGATCGTGGTGAAACAGATGTACATCAATGAGCCGATTGATCCCTCCCCTATTGGGATCTCCGGTCCGATGAAGGCGGTCATCTATGTTGGTTTGGCCGGAACCTTGGTGATCGGCATTTACCCCCAACCCTTTACAGACTGGGTCGTCGCAGCGACGCTCATGTTTGCCGATTTTATCGTGCCTTCAGCGACGGCTATCCCCCCGAGTCTCCCATTAGGCGTCTAGTTTTCTGCTTTCGCCTCTCGAGAGTTCTGCTACAATTAGAAGGGTCCTAAGGGATCTTACCGGTAAGGTTTGCGCAGATACCTGTACGTATGCTGGCACGGTCGTCCTGATCTATGGAATCAGCCACAAATCAGCAGTCACAGCCCCCCTTCCTAGCGGCTGAGGGGAGCAAGCCTCTGACCAAGGCGGCTCCGGGCTCAACGGCGTTTTACCGTGTTGCCGTGGCGTGGTTTCACGGGATGACCATTGAGCAACGGGTATTGGTCGGGTTCAGCCTGGTGTTCGTCGGCATTCTGATCATCAGCGCCATCTCCTACCGTAATACGACGATTCTGTTTACGAATAGTGGACTGGACAGCCGCAGTCATGACTTTTTGCAGCTTCTCAGTAACATCGATGTCGCAATGAGTGAAGCGGAAGATACCCACCGACGTTACCTCGTGACGGGAGAGACATCGTATTTGGAGGTGTATAAGAAACTCGTGAAGCAGAAGCCGATGTTTACTGTGTATCTCAATGACGGGGCTCGTGGGTCGCCGGAACAGCAGCAACGCGTCGGACTCCTGGATCGGATGATGGACCGGCAACTGAACGCTGAGTCCAAGGCCATCGCCCAGTTTCACGAAGGGGGCTTTCGAGCAGTCCAAAAAATGGCCCTGGAAGGGGCCGGAAAACGTGAGCTTGGCGTGATTCATCAACTCATTGCGGAGATGGATTCGTATGAACGACAAGCCATGAGTCAACGGGTACTGGAATCCGCCGTCGGTACGAGAGATACCATCATGCTGCTCGGCGTCGGCGCTGTGCTGCAACTGGTTCTGTTGGCATGGGTGTACTACTTGATTCGGCATGACATTACGCAGCGGCGGCATGTTGCCGAAGAACTACAACGGCGAGGCGAGCTCCTGGAGGCCGCGAACAAGGAGCTGGAGGCATTCAGCTATTCAGTGTCCCACGACCTACGGGCGCCCCTGCGACACATCGATGGGTATGCCGCTCTTTTGCATAAATCGGTTGAGCGATCGCTCAACGAGAAGGCCGCTCGCTATTTGCAGACGATCTCCGATGCCGCCAAGCAGATGGGACAGCTGATTGATGATCTGCTGGTATTTTCCCGAATGGGCCGGCAAGATATGCTCGCCACGACCGTCAACTTGGATCAACTGATCAAAAGCGTTCTTGGCGATCTACGACTGGACTTGCAGGGACGCCAGATATCGTGGACAATCGCCGCGTTGCCCGACGTGCAGGGCGATCCAGCCATGCTCCGTCAGGTATTGATGAACGTCATCGCCAATGCCGTGAAGTTTACAAGCACCAGAGCGACGGCCACAATCGAGATTGGTATAGATCATTCCGCTTCCTCGGAAATCGTACTCTTTGTCCGTGACAATGGAGTGGGGTTCGATATGCAGTATGCCTCGAAGCTGTTCGGCGTCTTTCAACGCCTGCATCGGGCTGATGAATTCGAAGGAACCGGAATCGGTCTTGCCAATGTGCGCCGCATTGTTCATCGTCATGGGGGCCGGACGTGGGCCGAAGGCGTACCTGATAAAGGAGCGACATTCTACGTCGCGCTTCCGACAAGGAGAACCGAATCATGAACATGGCCAAGCCGATCCTGCTTGCCGAAGACAACCCACGCGACGCCGAACTTGCGTTGGCGGCCATGGAGGAGGAACGTATATCGGACAAAGTCGTTCTGTGCCATGACGGGGCCGAAGTATTGGACTATTTGTACTGTCGAGGACGGTTCAAGTCGCGATTGAAAGGAAACCCCGCTGTAGTGTTCCTCGATTTGAAGATGCCGAAAGTGAATGGACTGGAGGTCTTGCGGACCATCAAAGCGGATAGCAACCTTCGCCCGATTCCCGTTGTGATGCTGACATCATCACGAGAAGAACGTGACCTGGCTGAAAGCTATGCCTTGGGGGCAAACGCATATGTCGTGAAGCCCGTTGAATTTCACAAATTTTTGTCGGCTGTCAAGGAACTGGGGACGTTCTGGGGGCTCATCAATGAGCCGCCTCCTGAAGGCTCCCGTTCCACACACTGACCCTTCCTATGATGACTCCGCTACGAGTGATTCATCTAGAGGCGAATCGTCCCGAGAGTGATCGTCTAGGGACGATGTTGACCGATGGGGGCATCGCGTGTGTGATCCACCGCGTAGACACTCGCCGCGCGTTCAGGTCTGCTCTCAGCGAAGGGCAGACCGACCTTATTTTGGCTGAATTCGGCATTCCCGGGTTTGACGCGAGAGCCGCCCTGGCGATGGCCCAAAAGGTGCTCCCTGACGTACCGTTCATCTTTGTTTCGGCAGCACTTGGTGAGAAGCCGGGTATTGAGGAACTGCATCTCGGTGCGACGGATTGGATTCCCAAAGAAGAACTCTATCGCCTTGTTCCATCGGTACAGCGCGTCGTGCGTGAACGAGAGGTCCGGGCGGCACGAAAGCGTGCGGAAGAGGCTCTTATACAGAGCGAAGCGCAACTTCGACAGATGCAGAAGCTGGAGGCAGTCGGCCGCCTGGCTGGAGGACTCGCTCACGATTTCAATAACTTGCTGACCATAATCATAGGACATAGTCAGGTGCTGCTTAACGACATGAGCGCACACCATCCAATGAGGAACAGGGTTGAAGAGATGCAGAAGGCGGGTGATCGCGCGAGGGTTCTCATTCGCCAGTTGCTCACGTTCAGCGGGAAACAACCTTCTGAAGCGAAGATTCTCAGCCTGAACACCACCCTCTCGGATTTTGAGACGATGCTCCGGAGGCTGATCGGAACGGATGTCCAGCTCACATTGAAACCGAGCCGTGACGACCTCCGAGTGAAAGCTGAGCCTGCCTTCCTCGAGCAGATTGTGATGAATCTGGTCGTCAACGCTCGGGACGCGATGCCAACAGGCGGAAAGCTCACGATTGAAACCGCTTCGGTCGACCTTGACCACACGCCGACCTACCATGCGAGGCCGCTAGTGCCCGGAGAGTACGTCAGACTTTCCGTATCCGATACCGGTTGTGGAATATCTCCTGAGGTGCAAGCGCATATTTTCAAGCCATTCTTTACGACCAAGGAAGAGGGAAAGGGAACGGGACTTGGGCTGTCGACGGTGTTCGGCATCGTCAGCCAGAGCGGCGGAGGAATAGATGTGATCAGCAAGATTGGAGAGGGGACGCGCTTCGATGTCTACATCCCGCGGGTCATGAACGAGGTTGAGGCTCCAACGGGCGAACCTGCGACGTACCAGCCAATGGGAGGTCGTGAGACCATTCTTCTTGTCGAGGATGATGAAGGTGTGCGAGTGCTGATTCGTGATGAACTTCGCAAGCGGGGATATCGAATCGTTGAAGCGAGAAACGGAATAGAGGCGTGTCTCGTGGCGACCCCCTATATGGGGAAGCTCCGACTGTTGCTCACAGATATTGTCATGCCGGGGATGAACGGGACGGAACTTGCCAGGCATCTGCGTGTCATCAAGCCGGACCTGAAGCTGCTCTTCATCTCCGGCTATACGGATGATATCGGTATTGGTGCCGGTGATTCGTCCAGCGCCTATCTGCAAAAGCCGTTCACGCCGGAGGCCTTGGCCGGCAAGGTTCGCGAGCTTCTCGACCTTCTGCCGACCGATCGGCCGAAAATCGATCAACAACAGGAGACCATTGAGCAGCCATCAATCCCCGAGCGATCCTGAGCCATGACCCGTCGACACCTGTACACCTTCCATCGCGGGGTCTCCGCGGGACCTGTTACGAATCGACGCCGTTGGGCGTATACCCACACACATGGTGCGAGCTGCGTCTTCCTGGCTGTATTGCTGCTGCCGGGCCTGGGCTTAGCCCAGAATATTTCGTGGGAGCGCCTCTCTGACGGCCTGACGGTCTCGGTGTGGAAACCAGGAGACCCCTGTCCGACTGTGCCGACCATGCTGGTTGTCGATATGGACCCGGAACGTGCGCGCTTCTCAATCCACCATTACGCGCAGGAAGGACTCTCACAACCTCTCACAATCGAGGAATGGCAAAAGCGTACTGGCCATCATGTGGTAGTCAACGCGGGGTTATTTCGTGAAAACTTCACCTATCTTGGCCTACTTTATAAGGACGGCCGCTCCTTGGGAAGCCGGCGTCACACGCAGTGGCAAGGATTGTTTGTGGCAGAACCGTCCGTGACGGGGGTGAAGAAGGCGCGAGTCCTTGATTTGGCATCGGACAGTTTCAATGAAGATCAGCCGCTCTACCGGGAGGCCGCACAGGCCTTGATGCTTCTCGATCAATCCAGGAAGATCCGTGTCCGCGAGACCGGGAAACACGCCTATCAGACGATCATAGCGGAAGCCGAAAATGGACACATTCTCATCTTCAAGAGTCTGGGAGTGGTCCCCTTGTACGATTTAGGTCGATGCTTCAAGGATGGGTTTCCCGCTGTGCGTCAGGCCATGGCGATGGATGGTGGGTCCTCCTCCGATGTCCGAATTTTGGAGTCGCTGTGGCAGAAAGACTCGTCGATACTGGAACATGCTTCGTGGAAGAACTTGTTCAGCGGGAGCGGGGGCACGCATATTCCATTGCCCACCGTGATCGGGGTGAGTTCACGATAATGATCAATCCTTGGTCGATAGCCGCAGTGGCACTAGCTTGTCTTTCCTTTGGGGGCTGTGCCGATGGGGCAAAGATTGTTCAGGAGCACGACATGGGTGGGGTCGTCATCTATCCGTTCAAAGATGGACAGGGCCCCATGCTGTCCTCGTTTCGCAAAGATGCCCTCGATCTCATGAAAGAGAAATGCAGGGGCAAACCCTACAGTGTCGTTCGCGAAGGAGAAGTAAAAGGACGTACCCGAGTCGTGAGTCCCCTCGATGGAGCGCAGGAACTTGTGGAGGAGCGGCGATGGGGGATTCAGTTCGAATGCAGATGAATGGGAACGGAACGTCGTGTCGTCCAGTGGCCGTGTTAGGAATGTTTCATGGCACGCATGAGATCCTGAATGGTCAACAGGCTTAGGAACCGAACCCCTTCTTGTTCCAGTCGCGCTTTCCCATCCTGTTCTTGACGGTCCACGATCACCAGTGCCTGATCCACTTTCAGGCGAGCTTCCCGCGCGATGCCGATCGCCTTCAGTAATGACCCACCACTCGTGAGCACGTCATCGACGATCAACGCTCGATCGCCCGGATGAATACTGCCCTCAATCAGCCTGCCCAATCCATGGTCTTTGGCCTGTTTTCGTACGACGAATGTCCTCCAGACACGCTGGTGAGGAGCTGTATAGGCGAAATCAGAAATGGTCGCGGAGAGAGCGATAGCTCCAAGTTCGAGGCCGCCCAGACAGTCAAATTCACTCCCGGCAAGACTCTCATAGGCGAGTTCTCCGACCAGCCGGCGCGCTTCCGGATGTGCCATGAGCGTACGACAATCGACATAGAATGGGCTGATGTCACCCGATGCGAGCTTAAATCCGTTCTGGCGATCCCACTTAAAAGATTGGGTCTCGTGGAACGCGTTCGCCAGTTGCTCCCGAAGCGTCACCGGTCATCCTCCTTGATGTGGCGGTCGACACGCGTCCGGCATTCTACACCGCTTGGCCGATTCATGGCATGCCTTTTTGCGGCTTCCCTGGGAAGTGCTTAGGAGAACCGCCGAATCTGTTCCGCCAAGGTGGTTGCGACCAGCTGAAGGTCGTATGGCCAGGCATAACGCAGCTCGACTCCAGGGTACTGTGGGCGCAAATGGTCGAGAATGTCCGGGATCTCGACTTCCGAATGCGATCCCCCCGGCGTGAACATCGTCGTCGCCACGGTAATGTGAGTCGCGCCCTGCTGAATCAACGCCTCGATCGATTCCTCCAACGTGGGCGCACAAAACTCGTTATAGGCCACGGCAAAAAGCGCGCCGGCGAGCTGAGGTCGAAGGCGTGCGGCGACTGTTTCGAGGCCTGCTTGATAGGGGTCCGTTTCTACGGTTCTATGCCAACGGCGGATTGTCATATCCAGTTCAAGCTCTTCCTGGGATGGCGGTTGTTTGGCGGCGCGCCGTTGGGCTTCCAACCGCTTCAGTCTGGCCACCAATTCCTGTGGGCAATCCTTCGGGATGCCGCCATGACCCACCAGAACCACCCCTCGTCTTTCCTCCGGCATGAATCCTCCTATGCGTGGTTTCGCAGCATCAGTTCCTTCGGATGTGGATGGAGATACACTTGATCACGGATGTAGCGTACGTCGAACACCTGGACGTAGTGCTTAATCAGCGTGAGCGGAACAATCAAGGGAGTCAGCCCTCGATGATAATCGTCGATCACACCTAACAGCTCGGCTTTTTCGTGCGTCGTCAATCGACTCTTGAAGTAGCCCACCATGTGGTGCAGCACATTCACATGTTTGCGGACCGTCGTCTTCACAAATAGCGTTTTCATGAAAAGGTCTCCGTACTTCACCGCCAACTCCTTAGGCCGATACCGATCCGCGTGACCGACCAACCGGCCCATTGTCTCATAATGTTGTTGGCTATGGGACAGGAGCAAATACTTGTGAATCGTATGGAAGCGTACCACTGCCTGTCTTGTGACGCCGCTCTGCACGAGATCGCGGAATCGGCGGTAGCAAAACACCCGTTCAATGAAGTGTTCCCGCAATGAAGGATCACAGAGCCGCCCTTCCTCCTCGACGGGAATCAGTGGAAACTGCTCCATAAAGGCATTGGCAAAGATCCCGGATCGGCTGTGACTCGGCATACCTTGTACGGTATACACGCGCACCCGTTCGACGCCGCAACTGGGTGAGCCTTTCTTGAAGACAAACCCAGAAAGATCGAGTCGCTCGAGGGAGTCAAGACGCTCTCGGGTCATCGCCTTCATCGCGTCGGTGTGATCGCGTTTGCTTGTGATTGTCATCAGCCGCGGGTGATGCGGATTGCCCACCAGCCGCATGGCTTCTCGCGGCGTGCCTAATCCGGCCTCAACCTCAGGACAGACCGGCACCCATTCAACGTAGCGGCTCAAGACATGTGTGAGAAAGTGGTCGCGCTTGTGCCCGCCGTCGAAGCGAACTTCGTGACCGAGGAGACAGCGGCTAATGCCCAGGCGGATCGGAGCAACGGTCATGCGATCCCCTGACGCTTACCCAAGTCCAAATATTCCTGACGCGCTTGACGGTGATTGACTACAGGGGAGGGATAATCGATCCCAATGTGACAGCCATTTCGGTCTTGCTCGTCAAGAGACATCAGATGTGGCTCATGAATCCTGTTTGCCGGCACCCTGGCGAGTTCGGGTATGTAGAGGCGAAGGTACGTACCTTCCGGATCGAACTTCTTGCTCTGAAGCGCAGGATTAAACACGCGATACCCCCGCATGCTGTCCGTACCGGTCGAGGCGCACCACTGCCAGTTCCCGTTGTTGGCTGCCAGATCCGCATCGAGCAGGTGCCTCATGAAATACCGTTCACCGCTTTGCCAGTCAATCCGAAGATCTTTGATCAAGAAAGAGGCCACGATCATGCGGACACGGTTGTGCATCCAGCCAGTCTGATTCAGCTGCCGCATGCCCGCATCGACAATCGGATAACCGGTATGTCCAGTGGACCAGGCTTCCCAGAGCACGTCACGTTCCGGACCAGGCTCACGAGGCGGCGGCACGGACACCGTGCGGAATGGTCCCGCGGCCACGTGAGGGAATGACTCTAATACTTGCTGAAAGAAGTCGCGCCAAATGAGTTCATCGATCCAGGTTACGATGTCGGGACGGGACCGGTGTCCACCTGTGGCCAGTTTCGCCAAGGCGGCATGAATGGCTACCCGCGGTGAGAGTGTGCCGAAACGAAAATGGGGAGAGAGTCTTGAACTGCCGTCGATTCCGGGGAGATTTCGTCCATTCGCGTACCGGAGGATAGAGCCATCAAGAAAACGCCGCAATCGTCTGCGGGCGTTGTGTTCGCCTGGTTCAATCCAGGGTGTGAACGGCTCGTATCCTATGTCAGCTGGTGAGGGAAGCATGGAAATGGAGGGTGATGAAACCGGTTTCGTTCGTCCGATCATTTTCGGAACCGGTAGTATGGCCGGCTTCCAAGCCTGCCACGTGGTCCACCAGCGAGCGCGATACGCGCTGTACCGTTGTAATGGATCACCTGTCGCTCCACGAACTTCTCCGGCTTCAAATACGACGTGATCCTTGAAGGTTTTCACGGGTACACCCATTCGCCCCAATTGCTGTTGGACCTGCCGGTCCCTCTCCTTCGTGCGCGGTTCGTAGTCGCGATTCCAATAGACGATGTCGGCTGTCCACTCGTGCGCTGCGCGAACCACTTCTTCGACCGGCTCCCCATGCCGTAACCGAAGGGAGATTCCCAATTCTGCTAACGAAGATCCAAGATTCTCTAAACATCCGAGCATGAAGTTTACACAAGCGGCTCCGAACTCATGCGACTTCAGCAGCGCCTCATCGAACACAAACAGCGGAATGACCTCGTCGCATTCCTCCCAAGCGGCCGTCAGGGCCGGCTGATCGTGTAGCCGAAGATCGCGTCTAAACCAGATGATCCCGCGCATGGGCTTTCCTAAGAGTTATCTATCCAAGGGACAAAGTGCCATGAGTTGCGAGTGTCGATCATGCCAAACGTTCAGAGGACAGTGGCTTGTGGAGCACGGCGCGCAAGGCCGGTTCCAGTGTCGGATATCGAAATGTATAACCGCCCGCCATCGCTTTTGCGGGAATCACCCGCTGGCCGGTCGTCATCAATGATCCCAGTTCACCAAGCAAGAGGTTTAACGCAATGCCTGGAACGGGAAGCCACGATGGACGGTGAAGCACTCGGCCAAGGATCCGACAGAACGTGTTCATGATCACAGGTGCTGGGGCTACGGCATTGATCGGTCCGGAAACAGGTGCCGTCGTGAGCGCCCATTGAATCAGACCGATGTGGTCATGCCGGTGGATCCAGGAGATCCATTGATTCCCCGGCATGATTGGACCGCCGGCAAAGAGTCGAAAGGGCAACAGCATCTTAGGTAAGGCGCCACCATCGTGTTCGAGCACCATTCCTGTCCGCAAGATGACGACGCGCGTACCAAACTCTGCAGCTCGAAGGGCCTCCGCTTCCCATGCGAGGCACAGATCGGCTAAGAAGCCCTGACCACGCGCTGCTCCCTCATCAAGACAACGATCGTCGCTGGCACCGTAATAACCGATGCCGGATGCACTGATGAACGTTGCAGGTCGGGAAGAACGCTGTGAGAGAGCTCTGACCAGCAACCGGGTCGTAAGCACGCGACTATCAGTGATGAGTTGCTTGCGCACATCCGTCCAACGTGTCTCGGCGATTGGAGCACCAGCAAGGTTGATGATCGCGTCTGCTCCCTCAAGTGCCTGCTCCCAGGGTCCTGTGTCTCGCCCGTTCCATTGGACCGGGTATGCCTTCACACCGGGCTGGTGGTAGACCGGTTCAACATTTCTCGTGAGGATGCTGACTCTGTGGCCTCCCTGGAATAGCGCTGCGCACAGCGCCCGGCCAATGAATCCTGTGCCTCCACTTATGACGATGTTCATGGTCTATCCCCAGCCAGCCACCGGCAAGCATGGCCAACTACGCGGATGGATTCGTCCTCTATCCTAACGCAGATCGTGTGAGCATGTGCGAGAGACTTGTGACAACTCATCTGTTGCGCCAACGTGTGTGTTCTCGGACATTGGGTCCCTGTCATACCCCTGGTACCCGGGTTTGGAGGCATGTCTCCAAGGCGGCAGTTGGTGCTCCACTGGGTGACAGGTCCCCCTCATGAAAGGGAAGACCTGTCTGCCTCAGCGGGTGCCGCCGTGCGGAGTTCCGGCGGCACCGGGACCAAAACCAGAAACCGGCCTCCAGCAATGTGTGCCAGCCATTCGATTCCAATGCAGCATGAGTATCCTTCTCAAATTTCTAGTGACTTCTGCTCTCGAGATTACGGGCGCACCGAAACCCAGTACCATGGGTTTGCAGGGCGAACCCGCCACGACCACGTGCCGAGGTGGTGATATCGGATGTTGGACTATGCCAGGAACCGCCTCGAATGGAACGAACCACTCCCTTCTTGTCGGGACCTTCCGGGTTCTGATTGGGCGCATGCTTGTAATACTCCGAGTCGTACCAGTCGGAGACCCACTCTCTGACATTACCGGCCATGTCCTTCACCCCATATGGGGAATCTCCGTCCGGTAAGGACCCGACAGCATACAGCGTGTGCGCATTCTCCCATTCACGATCAAAGTTCGCGTGCTTCGGGGTCGGCTGCTCATTGCCCCAGGGATACAGGCGGCCATCGGTCCCACGCGCGGCCTTTTCCCATTCTGCTTCAGTCGGCAACCGCTTCTTGGCCCACGTGCAATAGGATTTGGCGTCGTACCAGGTCGTCTGTACGACGGGCAGTTGCTCGATACCGTTGATGGACTGCAAGTTGCCCACACCATAGGGATTGGGAGGAGGTCGGTGGCCCGTGGCCTTGATGAACTCCATATAGCGCGCATTCGTTACTTCCACCTGATCGATGAGATATGTATCCAGGTACACGGAGCGTTGGGGCCACTCATCGGCCCGCCCGTTCTCCTCCGAGGAGCCCATCAGGAATTCACCGGCTGGGATCGTGACCATCGGGACGAGGTCAATCTCCTTCGAAGAGGGGAACGCTTCCGCAGCGAGAGACTGAGAGATCGCTAATAGTGTGACCACTGCTAGTCTCATTGTTCTGTGAGATCGACAGGAGCACTGCCACAGACTCATCGTCATTTCTTCGGTTCCTTACTACCTTCGATCGCTTGGGTGGTATGGAATCTGACTTGCTCGATCAGGTGCCCCACTTGGCGCTGATCACCGTGTTCTGCAGCCTCCTGGGCCTGAGTAATGAGAATTCGGGCATCGTGCAAATGTTCCTCAATCTCGGCCTGCAGTCTGGGTGTGGCCACGGTGCCACCTAAGGCCGCCTGGTGGTAGACCTCCCAGGCATGATCGACATCGTGTTCGGCTTCATGGACCGCCGTCACACTGTCCTGGTGTGGATGATCGGCCAGTTCTAGCGGACCGGCAGTTATGTCTGAGGGCCCGATCAGAGCGAGTAAGATGATTCCGGCATGGGGGAAAGTCCCGGATCTCATGGTCGCGCCTCCATCGAAACTGATCGGGTCACATTGATTGCCGAGAGCCTCTCCACAGGCGCTTTGAGCATATGAGCAACTACTTCGTGAGCGTCATGCTTTTCTTGATCAGCTCTCGAGTGGCGAGGTACTCCGTGTTAACGGGGTCGACGGCCAGCGCTTTCTCAATCGATGTAAGTGCCTCGACATTCCTTTCTGCGCCCATGGCCAGGAGAGCCTGAATGAATGCATCGCGTGCTCCTCGCATCGCTTCGTCGGTCGCCGCGTGCGCCGACTTCGCGCAACGGAATCCTAGGCCGACCCCATAGGAGTTATTGTCTGGCTGGTTCCAGAACCTATGGCTCGTATGGAGGGAGGTTTCTGGGGCGAGCCAGGAGCCTCCCCTTAGCACTTTGACCGGTCCTTGATTGGCATAATTGTACCCCTGGTCGGCTCCCTTGGGATTGAGGGCGACGCTATGCTTGTAGTACGAGGGCTCATACCAATCGTTTACCCACTCAAACACGTTACCGGCCATGTTGTAGACACCGTATCCGCTTATACCTTCTGGATAAGAATCGACAGGGGTCGTGTGTCCGACATTTTGCCCATAGTTGGCTTTCTTGGGATCTAGAGTATGGCCCCAGGGATAATGGTTATCCCCTTCAGGGCCTTTGGCCGCCCGCTCCCATTCAGCCTCCGTCGGAAGGCGCTTACCTTCCCATTTGCAGAAGGTGTTTGCCTCGGTCCAGCTAACGCCGACGACGGGCTGATTTGTCTTATTCAGGCGTGGGTCATCCCAATAGGCCGGCGCTGGATGACCGGTGGCTTTCATGAACTCTTTATAGCGCGCATTGGATGTTTCATACTTGTCGATCCAATAGGAATCGAGGACGACTTGATGCTTGGTTTCGTCTCCGTGCTCGTGACTCCCCATGGAGAACTCGCCCTTATGAATGAGCACCATGTCTGTATCAGCGCCCGGAGGATCTGCCGCCGATGCAAGGGAGATCATTCCGATAGTGAACAGAACGGCGAAGAAGATAGGCATGTTGTCGTGAATTTCTGGGTGACTCCGCATAAGGTCCTCCGTTGTCTTTAAGAGGATGAGGATCAAAGGAGCTCTTATGGCATCCGTGGTGATGGCGCTTGCCCGTTCAGGAGATGAGCCGAGGCTCGCAGAGATGGAACCACCGTCGATCGCTGTTGAAGCCATCGATTCCGCAGGATGACGAAGTCAAGGATCTCGCCACACTGCACACATCTTCGGGCGATGAAGGGATTGGTTTCGGTAATCAGATCTCCCCACAGGTCTCGTACCAAAAGGCCTCCACACCTGGCACACATCGATCGGCAGGGATCTGCCGTTACGGGAACCGCATGGTGCTCTTGCTCCGCCATCCGCTTGGGCATCGTCGTAGACATCTGAACACCTCCATGCGCTGCGTATATTGTTTGTACAATGTATGTTCAATGTATAACAAAGTATGTCCAATGTGTCAATAGTTAAAGATGAAAATATTTGACAAACATTGGACAACGTAGAACAATGGAGATGTGAATACACACAGAATTCATAGAGTTGCAAAACTCGTTGGGCTTTCAAGAGATGTGATTCGGATTTGGGAACGAAGGTATGGTTTTGTCAAACCTTTCCGAAGTGCCAACCGCTACAGGGAATACACCGATGAAGACGTCGCGTTGCTCCGTTTTCTTAAGGAAGAACTGGATCGTGGCCAAACCATCGGGGCACTGGCGGTCGAAGGGCGGGAGTCACTGCTCGAGCGAATGCGAATCAACTCAATCCCAAAGCGACAGGATCTGTCGCCACATCACTCATTGCTGGACGAACTGGTCTCGCGGCTTGATCCTCTGGACAAGAGCAGGTTTGAACAGCAACTGAACGCCGCAGTGGCCGTGATTCCGTTTGAGGAAGCCGTGCAGCGCATCCTTCTTCCGTTGCAGCGCCGCATTGGAGAACTTTGGCACGAAGGGCGGGTGACCGTTGCTGTCGAACACTACGTAACGAAAGTCATCCAGCAAAAATTGTTTGCCGTGATGAACCAGTTGCCGGTGAATGAGTTTGGTCCTCGGGTGCTGATTGCGTGTCCCGAAGGCGAATCGCACGAGATTGGCGCACAGGCCGCGGCTTATCTTGCCGCTGCGCGCGGGTGTCACGTCTATTATCTCGGGCCTAATCTTCCAATTTCAGAACTGCAAACCTTCTGCGATCGTGTCAAGCCCAACTTGGTTCTCCTCTCCTTGACCGAAAGGCAATCTGATGAAGCAACCAGTAAACTGTTACACGAGCTGAAAACGCTTTCAGCGTGCTGGCGTGTTGCGATTGGCGGCCAGGGCGCGCGTGTTATCGAACATCTCTTGGAGCGCAACGGGGTCGAACTTCTAGATGATCTTGCAACACTACACAGCCGCCTAGCCGTTCTTCTTTCAGCGCAGCAACGTGTGGTTCACTAAGTTCGCGTTACACCTGCACGAAGCCATCGAGAGTTTGGGGGACGAGCCGACCGAGGAGTGTTATGAAACGGAGCGGTAATTCTGCTCACTCATCCAGCTTAATCGGCCCACGAACGCACCAGACTGGATACGTGTAGATTTTGATGAAGCTAAGTACATTGCCAAGAAACGCGTCGACGTACCGCGCATAGGATGGCTGATTCGCTTCCGGCACCACAGTCCAATACGATGTCGGCTGGATATTCGAGAATGGATGACCCGGTGGAAGATTTGGGATAGGCGAGTCAACCGCAGGCCCGACGAGGCTGCGCATTTCAGCTGGTGCGGGAAGGCGCCAGCCTTTCTGGCCCCCGGTCGCTCTGTTGACGCACGTGACACGGGCCTCGTTCCACGTCACAGTCGTTGGTTGTGGGGAGATCTCCCAGATGAGATCTGTGTCTTTATCGAGCACCGCGTTGTTGTTGAAGTCAGGTAAAATCACAAACCGTTGTGCCGCGGGATGTGTGTTTTGCCAGTTTTGAATGATATCGGCAATCAGCGCTTCTTTTTGGGTTGCCGGGCGCGTCAAAAGCAGAGATCCAATAAGGCAGAACGCGCCAATAACGGTAACAATCGCGAATCGAGTTACCCATTGATGTTGCTTCACGATACTCCAAAATCTTGACGATATAGTAGGAGGTCAAAAAGACCCATCCTACGCCACGGCATAGACGGTATCAACGCCACGGTGATCGGAGGGTAAGGATCATGACTACGGAAAGGAATCGTTACCAGACGGGATGGAGCAAGCGCCAAGAAGTCCGGGCCAGTACAGCTGGCACGGCATTATGTAGATATTGAGGTCGTTCAGCGTGGATGAATCATGGGGCCCACGATGCCCTTGTTTTTATA
>JACXTT010000076.1_pt1 | contig 140429 bp, 134 predicted proteins | sample 9270951 | NCBI WGS metagenome assembly JACXTT01 (sample SAMN15532306, study PRJNA645909) | rock metagenome | isolation source: weathered quartz diorite | place: Puerto Rico | collected 2017-06-21 | reverse complement strand
ATTGGCATCGGTCATCCGGGTTCGAGCGCGCAAGTGATTTCATACGTGCTGAAACGCGCGCCGTCATCCGAACAAACTTTAATCGACGACGCCATCACACACGCTCGAACGCACATAGCCGATATCGTGCATGGCCAGTTGCAAAAAGTCATGAACAGCCTGCATACACACAAGGTATAAATATCATGGGTTTCAAATGCGGTATCGTCGGTCTGCCGAACGTGGGCAAATCGACGCTTTTCAATGCGCTCACCAAGGCGGGCATCGCCGCGGAAAATTATCCTTTCTGCACCATCGACCCGAACGTGGGCATCGTCGAAGTGCCTGACCCGCGTTTGTCAAAGTTGGCTGAAATCGTGAAACCGGAAAAAATTCTGCCGACGACGATTGAGTTTGTCGATATCGCGGGTCTTGTCGCGGGCGCCTCGAAAGGAGAAGGCCTGGGCAATAAATTTCTTTCTCACATCCGCGAAGTCGATGCCATCGCGCACGTGGTGCGTTGCTTCGAGGACGAAAACATCGTGCACGTCTCAGGACGAATTAATCCGCTATCTGATATCGAAACGATTAATACCGAACTAGCGCTCGCCGATCTGGACAGTGTCGAGAAAGCCTTGCATCGAACCGATAAAGGCGCCAAGAGCGGCAATAAAGACGAGATCAAACTGCGCGAATTGCTGGCGCGCGCGCGTACGCATCTTAACGCGGGTCAGCCAGTGCGTAGTCTTGGTTTGAACGAAGAAGAGCACAAGCTATTAAAGCCCTTGTGTCTGCTCACGGACAAACCGCTTATGTATATCGCCAACGTCAATGAAACCGGCTTCAAGAATAATTCTTATTTGGAGCAGCTGGAAAAACTGGCGCGTTCGGAAAATTCTGTGGTGGTTCCCATCTGTGCGCGCATCGAAGCGGAGTTGGCGGACATGGATGCCGAAGAGAAAAAAGTATTTCTCGCGGACATGGGCTTGCAAGAACCCGGTTTGAATCGCGTCATTCGTGCGGGCTATCAATTGCTCGGCCTGCAAACTTTTTTCACCGCGGGCCCCAAGGAAGTGCGCGCTTGGACCGTGCGTAAAGGTGCGCATGCGCCTCAGGCCGCGGGCGTGATCCATACTGATTTTGAGCACGGATTCATCCGCGCTGAAACCATTTCCTACGAGGATTACGTCAGTTGTCATGGCGAACACGGCGCGCGCGAAGCCGGTAAAATGCGGCTCGAAGGCAAGGAATATCCGGTGAAGGATGGCGATGTCATGCATTTTCGCTTCAACGTGTAGCGATTTGCCCCTCGTTTAACGATCGCTTTTAGTTTCTCTTGTCAGGCCGGATGGATATCGGTATCTTTTGCGGCCCTTTTTGATTCAGGCTAAGTAGCTCAGATGGTTAGAGCGCGGCACTCATAATGCTGAGGTCGGCGGTTCGACTCCGCCCTTAGCCACCAGTTTCAAGCTAAGTTGTTGTTAACTCCCATATCGCGTTTCATCCAATAAAAAGCAAAAAGATATTCCCAGGTAATCAGGGGAAGTGCCTGAATCGACTCAGAAAGCATGTCTAAAGAAAATCCTGCTCTGTAGTTAAGAAGCAGGTATGTTGCCTCCATCCCGCGCGAGAATTCCCTTTAATTCCTGACTAAAAAGATAGTCGCCGATTGTCTCCAGCCGGCCGCCACGCATCGGGCCATGGCTTGTGATTTAAGCGTTCTCGGCCAAGACTCTAACCCGTATAAGGGACGAACTGCGAGTAGAAAGGAATGACGGGCAAGCCGCCCCTCTCGCAGGCTTTTCTTTCTAGGAGGTTGAAGTGCCATGTTGAAACTGAGCTTTTGGATTGGTACGCCGTCGATAATCACCTATCTGGCGTCGACGTATTCGCAACTTCTGGAGAATATCTTTTATATCTTTCTGTTATCGGCGGTAGCGCTGTTGGTGGCGATTCTGTCGCAAATAGACGAAAAAGCTAAACCCTAGCGATTATCGATGGCTTTCTGAAACCCGGGCAGCGCAAGCTACCCGGGTTTTTTATTGGCGGCTGGTAATTTGCCCGCGCCAACGGTAAATTTAACGTCTATCTCGACTGAATTCCCCATGCCCCCTAAGCTGCATATTAAAACCTTCGGCTGTCAGATGAACGAGTACGACTCGGCGCGCATGGCGGATGCCTTGGCCGTGAGCCATGGCTATGAAACCACCGCCGATCCCGTTGAAGCCGATGTGTTACTCCTTAATACATGCTCGATTCGCGAGAAAGCCCAGGAAAAAGTTTTTTCACAGCTGGGTTTGTGGCGCGAGCTAAAAACGTTGCGGCCCGATCTTATTATTGGTGTCGGCGGCTGCGTCGCCAGCCAAGAAGGTGCCGCTATTATCAAGCGTGCGCCATACGTGGACATGGTGTTCGGCCCGCAAACCTTGCACCGTTTGCCCGATATGCTCGACAGCGTCATGGCCACGCATCGGCCAGCGGTGGACATTTCTTTTCCTGAAATTGAAAAATTCGACCGCTTACCCGAACCGCGGGTAGATGGCGTGCGCGCCTTGGTTTCGATCATGGAAGGCTGCAGCAAATATTGCAGCTTTTGCGTGGTGCCGTATACGCGTGGCGAAGAATTCAGTCGCCCCTTCGACGACGTGCTCGCGGAAGTAGCGCAGCTGGCCGAGCGTGGCGTGCGCGAAGTGATTCTCTTGGGGCAAAACGTGAATGCCTATCGCGGCGCCATGCACAGTGGCGAATTCGCCGACTTGGCCTTGCTGATCCGTTACCTCGCCGAAATCGATGGCATCGGCCGCATCCGTTTCACTACCTCGCACCCGCAAGTATTTAACGATCGCTTGATCGCGGCTTACGCCGATGTGCCCAAGCTCGCGAGCCATTTGCATTTGCCCGTGCAGAGCGGTTCCGATCGCATTCTCGCCTTGATGAAGCGCGGGCATAGCGTGCTCGAATACAAATCGAAGATACGCCGATTACGTGAAGTGCGTCCAGACATCAGCGTGACCACCGATTTCATCGTCGGTTTTCCAGGCGAGACTGAAACCGATTTCGCCGCGACCATGAATCTCATGGAAGAAATGATGTTCGATACCTCGTTTAGTTTCATGTACAGCGCGCGTCCAGGAACACCCGCCGCGGAGCTTATCGACGATACAGCCAGTTCCGTTAAAGAGGCGCGTTTCACGCGCCTGTTGCAGCGCAATATCGAAATGGCCGCGGATATCAGTCGGCGCATGGTGGGTACGACCCAGCGAATTTTGGTCGAGGGGCCAGCGCGCAAGTCGCAACAAATGTGCGGCCGCACCGAGAATAATCGGGTGGTCAATTTTGAAAGCACGGACACGGCATTAATAGGTCGTTTTATCGAGATCACTATTACCGAAGCCTTGGCCAATTCCTTGCGTGGCTGCTTGCCCGCTGAATTTCTGGCGCGCCGCGCTTGATTTGTTAGCCTGTTTTACGTCTTAATGACCGCGCTACTTTCAGGATTCCACTGCACGATTGAAATCTAAATCCAAACCACTCGAGTTTAGTTTTACTCCCGCCGATAATCATCGGCTCGCCAATTTATGCGGTAGCCACGACGAGCATCTCAAGCAAATCGAGGAATCGCTGGGCGTTGAGATCGCGAATCGCGGAAATGTTTTTCGCATCAGCGGCCCCGCGGAAAAAAGCAAAACCGCGCTGCATATTTTGAAAGAACTGTACAACGCCACGCGTGGCCGCGAAGCTTTGACCTTGGCGGGCGTGCACGGTGTTTTACAGCGCAGCTTGGAGGTAGCGGAGGCGGGTGCGGAGGGCGATCCGGAAACCGCCTTGCGCACGCCCAAACGCGTCATTCATGGGCGCGGTGCGCGTCAGCAACAATATATTCGCAATATTCTGACGCACGACATCAACTTCGGCGTCGGCCCGGCTGGCACGGGCAAGACTTATCTGGCCGTGGCCTGCGCGGTCGAGGCGCTCGAGACCAATCGCGTGCAGCGCATCTTGCTGGTGCGTCCCGTGGTCGAGGCCGGTGAACGCTTGGGTTTTCTTCCGGGCGATTTAGTGCAGAAAATCGATCCCTATCTGCGGCCCTTGTACGACGCGTTGCATGAGATGCTCGGTTTCGAAAAAGTCGCGCGGCTTTTGGAAAAGAACATCATTGAAATCGCGCCGCTAGCGTATATGCGTGGCCGCACCCTGAATGAATCTTTTATCATTCTCGACGAAGCGCAGAACACCACCGCCGAGCAGATGAAAATGTTTTTGACGCGCATTGGTTTTGGCACCACCGCGGTCATCACTGGCGATATCACGCAAATCGATTTGCGCCGCGATCAGCTTTCCGGCTTGAAGCAAGTCATCAATATTCTACGCGACGTAAGTGGCATTACTTTTACGCACTTCACGCCGCAGGATGTCGTGCGTCACGCCTTGGTGCAAAAGATCGTCGAGGCTTACGAAGCGCACGACGCGTCCATGGAAGATTTGCGTACTCGAAAACACGAAGGATGAAATTAGTCTTGAGCGTGCAATACGCCGTCGCCCGTAAAGATTTGCCGGCTAAATCCAGCATTCAGCGTTGGGCGCGCGCGGCGCTCAAAGGTTCTCGCCACTCCGTGGCGCTCGGCGTGCGGATTGTCGGAGCCAAGGAATCGGCGACGCTAAATTATCGGTTCCGCCGAAAAAAATATGCCACCAATGTTTTGGCGTTTCCTTATGAAGCACCGCCCGGCCTGGCCAGCGACATACTGGGTGATGTGGTCATTTGCGCCGCCGTGGTGCGGCGCGAGGCGGCTCAGCAAAACAAGGCGCTGCGGGCGCATTGGGCGCACATGGTGGTTCACGGTATACTGCACCTGCGTGGCTTCGATCATCAACATGCGCGGGACACCGGGCTAATGGAAAAAATGGAAATTCGTCTTCTCAAGGAATTGGGTTTTGCTAGCCCTTACACGACATGAATAATCCCAACGAAGAAAAATCCAACACCGCGGAAGAAGACTCCGCCGCTGCACCGCCGCGCTCATTATTAGATCGAATTAGCCAAGCCTTGCTTGGTGAGCCGGCGACGCGCGAAGAGCTGATTGAAATTTTGCGCGCCTCGGCTGATCGCTCGGTATTGGACCGCGATTCGCTCGACATGATCGAGGGCGTGTTGCAAGTTTCCGAAATGAAGGTGCGCGATATCATGGTGCCGCGCTCGCAAATGGACGTGGTGGATCAAAATAGCCCGCCTGAGCAGTACCTGCCGATGGTGATTGAATCCGGGCATTCGCGTTTCCCCATGATCGATGGCGACAAAGACAAGGTCGTTGGGATTCTGCTGGCCAAGGACTTGTTGCGTTACCTGTTCCTGGACAAGAAAAAACGCGCGTACTTCAACATTCACGACATGCTGCGGCCCGCGGTCATCGTGCCAGAAAGCAAACGCTTGAACATTTTGTTACGTGAATTTCGCACCAGCCGCAATCATATGGCGATTGTCGTGAACGAATACGGCGGAGTGGCAGGCTTGGTCACGATCGAAGACGTGCTCGAGCAAATCGTCGGTGAAATTTCGGATGAATACGATATCGATGACGATGTCATGATCATGCCGCGCGAGAATGGCGAATTCATGGTCAAGGCGCTGGTGAGCTTGACGGATTTTAACGCGCGTTTTAATACTCAGTTTTCTCACCCGGATATCGAAACGGTGGGCGGATTCGTCATGAATCGCCTTGGCCACGTGCCGCGTCGCGGCGAAAAAGTCGATATTGAAAATCTACGGTTTGAAGTGCTGCGCGCCGACAGCCGCCGTGTTTATCTGCTCAAAGTGAATCCGGTTGGACAAGAAACCAAGCAGTCAAAGAAGAAGTAGTTTTTCCGCCCTGCCTCCGGCTATCGCTGACGCGGGAGCCTTGGTCTCCGGACTATTGTTGCCGCTGGCCTTCGCGCCCTTCGGTTGGTTTCCGTTGGCGATTTTTGCTCCCGCGCTTTTATTTCTATTGTGGTTCGATATTTCGGCGGCGCGCGCCGCGTGGCGCGGTTTTCTTTTCGGTCTTGGCATGTTCGGTCTGGGCGTTTCATGGGTATACGTGAGCATGCACCGCTTCGGCAACATGCCTGTGCCGCTCGCGGCCTTGGCGACGAGCTTATTCGTCATGGGTTTGTCGATTTATCCCGCTGTTCTCGGCTGGCTGCAAGCGCATTTTTTTAACGCGCGGCATGCGGCGCATCGATGGTTAATACTTCCCGCGTTGTGGGTTTTGCTGGAATGGACGCGCGGCTGGTTTCTCAGCGGATTTCCGTGGTTGAATTTGGGATATAGCCAGGTCGCTAGTCCGCTTGCTGGTTATGCTCCAGTTTTGGGCGTGTACGGTGTGAGTTTTTTCTGCGCTATGAGCGCGGGCGCGCTCGCGGCCATGGCGTTAGCGCCGAAAAAATCTTTCAGGCTTTATCTTCCCTTGCTGGCTGTTATCTGGATCGGCGGCTGGCTTGCCGAAAAAGTGGAATGGACGCAGCCCTTGGGGAAACCGCTGCAAGTTTCCCTAATCCAAGGCAATGTGTCCCTGGAAAATAAATGGCGTCCAGAAAGTCGTGGCGCGATCTTGGATCGTTATCTGAGTTTGAGCATGCAAGCACCGCGATCGGATATTATCGTTTGGCCGGAATCCGCGGTCCCCACTTATCTAGATGCGATCGATCCGAGTTATCTCGATCGCCTGAGGCGATCGAGTCAAGAGAAACAGACGGATTTTGTGATCGGCATTGTCGAGCGCGACGCTAGAAAAAATTATTACAATAGCGTCATCACTGTCGGCGCCAGCGCGGGCGTGTATCGCAAGCACCACTTAGTGCCCTTCGGAGAATTTCTGCCCTTCAAGGTTTTTTTCGGCTGGCTTTTGCAAACCTTGGAAATACCCATGTCGGATTTCAGCGCGGGCCCAGCGGATCAAGCGCCTTTATCGGTGGCGGGACAAAAAGCGGGCATTTCGATTTGTTATGAAGACGCTTTTGGCGAGGAAACGATCCGCGCTTTGCCGCAAGCGAGTTTGCTAATAAACGTAAGCGAGGATGCCTGGTTCGGCGATTCCCTGGGTCCGCATCAACGCGTGCAAATGGCGCGCATGCGCGCCCTTGAAACCGAACGTTCGTTATTGCGCGCCGCCAACACCGGTCCTTCGATGGTGATCGATGAACGCGGCACGGTGACGGCGCGTTCGCCGCAGTTTGAGATGTACGCACTGACGGCGACGGTACAGCCACGCCAAGGAAGCACGCCGTATGTGCGTTTTGGCAATTGGCCGATAATCCTATTATTGGTTTTGGTCGTGGCTGCGTGGTTAATCCGAAGCACGATCAAAACCCGCCGATTCCAACGTTTTTAAGGCCGTGCCGCTAAGCGTTTATTCCTGGGAAAAGCCGCATTTTCTTGCTCCAGCCTCAGGCTGACCTATTCTAAGTGGTGGGCGGTGATAGACCGCAAAACGCGGTCCGGGCATGAATAAAACCATAAACACAAATTTGCATTTGGCCAAATCCAATTTTTGGCGAGCGCTCATTGGGCCGCTGCTCATAATCATGGGTATCGTCTTCATTGAGATTTTGTGGCTCGCGTTTTCGATCAAGATTCCCAATCCTCCCGCTATCTTGGTGTTGATCGTGGTGTTCTCTGCTTTCTATAGCGGCTTGCGATCCGGCTTCACGAGCGCCATCCTGGCCGGACTTTATTTCGCTTATTTTTTTTCCACGCCTGGAAATCTTTTTCACTACACCAATGAAAATTTAGCCCGTGTTGGCTTGTGGGCCATCACCACGCCTGCGATGGTGTTCATGATTGGTTTTTTACGGCGCCGCGCGGAGCATAGCGACGAATTGGCCGAACTCAACGCCGTCTTGAAAATGCAGATGGCCGAATATCGACGCGCGGAAGAAAGAGTGCAACTTTTGCAAACCACGACGCTAGCCATCAGCGAAGCCAACGATCTGGCTTCGGCTTTGGGCGTGGTGTTGCGTAAGGTTTGCGATTCCACCGGTTGGATATTGGGCCAGGCGTGGTTGCCGGACGATCAGGGCCGTCTCCAATGCGCGCCGACATGGCACGCCACGGCCAAGGGTCTGGATCGTTTTAGGAAAAGCAGCATGGAAACGAGCTTTACTTTTGGCGTGGGTTTACCTGGCCAGGTGTGGGCTTCGAAAAAACCGGTATGGGTGACGGACGTTGTCAGCGAAGGAAATTTTCCACGCAGCCAAGTGGCCAAGGAAGCGCGCTTGCACGCGGGACTTGGTATTCCCGTCATGGTGGGCGACGAGCTGGTGGCGGTGTTGGAGTTTTTTGTGCGCGAACCGCGCAAGGAAGATGAGCGTTTGATCGACGTGGTTTCGGGCGTGGCCATGCAATTAGGCACGGTGATACAGCGCAAGCATGCCGAAACTGCGTTGCGCGCGAGCGAAAATCAATTGCGCGCTATTATCGACGCCGAACCCGAATGCGTTAAGGTGGTTTCCATGGACGGCACGCTTTTGCAGATGAACGCCGCGGGCTTGGCCATGATCGAAGCCAGCCGTCCCGATCAGGTCATCGGCAAGACAATTTGGCATTTGTTAGCCGCGGAATATCGCGAGCCTTTCCGAAGTTTTATCGGCGAGATTGTGCGTGATGGCAAGGGAATATTTGAATTTGAAATCGTCGGACTTAAGGGCACGCATCGCTGGCTGGAAACGCACGCGGTGCGTTTGCCCATGGATGAACGCGGCCCTTGTATTTTAAGCGTGACACGCGACATCACCGAGCGCAAGGTTACCGAGCGGCGCCTGAATTTTCTGGCGCATTTCGACAGCTTAACCAGCCTGCCGAATCGGGTGCAGTTGATCGAGCGTCTTGAGCAAGCCAAGACGGAAGCCGACCGTCGTGAGCGTTTGGTCGGTGTCATGTTTCTCGATCTCGATCGTTTCAAATACATCAACGATAGTTTGGGACATGAAGAAGGCGATGCCTTACTTAAGGAAGTCGCCAGGCGTTTAAGCGGCGCGGTGCGCCGCGGCGATACCGTGGCGCGCTTGAGTGGCGACGAATTCGCATTGGTGCTGGCGGACATGGGGCATGTGGACGACGCCACACAAGTGGCGCAAAAAATTCTGGAAGTGTTCAAGCAATCGTTTCGCATCGCTGGCCGCGAATTGTTCATTACCGCCAGCATGGGCATCACCTTGTACCCCTTCGATGATCGCGACGCCCAAGGCCTGTTGCGCAACGCCGATGTGGCCATGTATCGCGCCAAGGAATCCGGAAAAAATAACTACGAATTCTATGCCGCGGAAATGACGGTGCAGGCCACCGAACGTTTGGCCTTGGAAAACGATTTGCGCTTTGCCTTGGAGCGCGGAGAATTGTTCCTGAATTACCAGCCCATCGCCGATTGCCAGACTGGCCGGCCGATTGGCATGGAAGCATTGTTGCGCTGGAAGCATCCTCAGCGCGGGTTGATTTCGCCAGCGCAATTCATTCCGCTGGCGGAAGAAACCGGTGTCATCGTGGCTATCGGCGAATGGGTATTGCATACCGCCTGTGAGCAATGCCAAGCGTGGCATGCAAAAGGATATCCACCGCTGTATGTGGCGGTGAATCTTTCCGCGCGCCAATTCCATCAAAAGGATTTGACCGCCTCTATATATAAGGTGTTGACCACCACCGGGCTCAATCCGATTTATCTCAATCTGGAACTCACCGAAGGTTTGGTCATGCAGCAAGCCGACGCCTCCATCGCCACCTTGAATGAACTTAACGCCATGAACGTCACGATCTCGATCGATGACTTTGGCACCGGGTATTCCAGTCTCAGTTATTTAAAGCGATTCCCCATCGATACTCTTAAGATCGATCAATCCTTCGTGCGCGATATTCCAGGCGACGTGGATGACGCGGCCATTGCTGGCACTATTATCACCATGGCGCATAGCTTGGGACTTAAGGTGGTGGCCGAAGGCGTCGAGACCGTCGAGCAACTGAACTTCATGCGTAGCCATCAATGCGATGGCATGCAGGGGTACTATTTGAGTAAACCGTTACTGGCCGACGAATTCGAAAATTTTTTAAAAAATGGCGGCCGCTTGGCGGCGAGTTGAGGAGTCGGCCCGTTTGCGCACTCGTCGCAAATCGTAGGTTGTAGCGCATTGTATTTCATAAACTTTACGATCACGTCTTTATATTAATTTGTTGAAGCCTTAGTCTTATTCTTGATTTTCGATAAATCCTAGAATGGAAACCGCGGTTATAGTGGATGGCCGATTAGCTTCATTACAATAATTTTTTCCGGCCGTCGCAAAAGGAGGGGCAATGCACTGGAGGGCAATCGGCTTCGTTGCCATAATCGCCTTGTGCTTGGCGGTGGGCGTGAACGCTGCGTTTTCGGCCACGTCCCAGCCCTTGGTATTGGCGGTTCATCCTTATCTCCCGACCACGGAAATCGCCGCGCGTTTTTCTCCGCTTGCTGATTATCTGGCGCGCGAAACCGGCCGGCCGGTCAAGGTGCGCGTTGGCCGCAATTACGCGGAACATATCGACGCCATCGGCACTGACAGTGTCGACATCGCTTATATGGGACCCGTCCCCTACGTGAAGCTAGTAGCCCATTATGGAAAAAAGCCGCTGTTGGCACGCCAAGAAGTAAATGGTCAGCGATATTTAAGGGGCGTGATTGTTGTGCGCCAAGATAGTCGGGTACGAACGCTGGCGGATTTAAAAGGCAAGCGTTTCGCGTTCGGCGATCCTGATTCCACCATGAGTCATGTATTGCCACTTTATATGTTGCAAAAGGCCGGTGTTGCAGAGCGCGCCCTGGCGCACCATGAATTTCTCGGCGCGCATAAAAATGTGGCGTTGGCGGTATTGGTGGGCGATTACGACGCTGGAGCCGTGAAGGAAGAAGTATTTCAAGAATTTTCTTCCAAAGGTTTGCGCATGCTCGCGACGTTGCCGCTTGTCGCCGATCACGTGTTTGTCGCCAATGCGAAACTTTCCCCCAATCTAGTTGCCAGGTTGCGCCGCGCCATGCTGCGGTTAAAAGATACGCCTGAAGGAAAGTCGATCATGAACTCCATCCATCCTCATATGAGCGCGCTCGCGCCCGCGCTCGATAGCGATTACGATAACTTGCGTGTCATTCTAGGCAAAGTTTCTCTCCAGCCTTGATAAACATGAACGCCAAAACTTACCTATTGCGTTGGCCATGGTGGGTGTTGATTTTTATCTTATTGTTCCTAAGCGCGGCGGCATGGAGCTTTGTAAAGTATAAATTTAATCAAGACTTGCTATTGGCGCGTAACCAATCGGAACGCGACATGCAACTGATCGCCACTTTCCTCTCAAATGAATTACAAGCCAACCATTATCAGGATACCGAGCGATTGCTGCATGAATGGGGAAACGCGGATGAGGACGTGGCGCAGTTACGATTAGTCGCTGCCAATGGTTTTGTTTTGGCGTCGTTTCAACGCTTGGGTGAATCCAAGCATAGCCTAACCCTGCAAACGCCAATTTCTTATTCTTACCGGCAAAACGTGATGCTTTATCTGCGTACCGACCTAGCCAAGGTGTATCAACGCCGTGACCGGCTGGCGCTTGAGTTTATTGCCATTCTGTTGGTTCTATCCGCGCTGCTTTTTGCACTGACGTGTTTCGCCATGTTGCGACAACGTGAAGCAATGCGATTGCGGCAACGCACGCATGAATTGGATTATGTTAACCGCAAATTGACGGAAAACGATGAACGCTTGCGCCTAGCGCTCGACGCCGGACGCATGGGTGTTTTTGATTGGGATGTGACTACCAATTTTGTCGTTTGGTCGCCTGAGCACGCGCAGCTTTTTGGCATGCGGCCGGAAGATTTTGACGGCCGTTATGAAAGTTTCACGCAACGCATTCACCCCGAAGATTTGCCAGGGTTCGAGCGAACCGTGGAAATTGCGCGCCTCAGCCATAGTCTGTACCAACGAGAATTTCGAATTATTTGGCCGGATGGGACGCAACACTGGATCTCTGGCCACGGTCATTTTTTATACGCCGAGAATGGCCAAGCAGTTCGTATGACTGGCGTGGTCATGAACGTTGATGAACGCAAGCAGGCCGACGCCGTACTGGAAGAGTCCGAGCGTCGTTTCCGCGCCGTGTTGGAGGACATCCAATTGATAGGCGTCATGCTCGACCGCGAGGGGCGCATTGTTTTATGCAATGATTTCCTGTTGGCTCTTACCGGCTGGAAGCGCGACGAGGTATTACGCAAAGATTGGTTTGAGGTTTTTCTGCCACCAAAGAACCGTGAAAAAGTAAGAAAGTCGGTTTTCCAGGAATCCTTGCGCGTTGGCAACGTTCCAGCGCACTACGAAAATGAGATTGTGACGCGCGGCGGTGAATTGCTCTGCGTTGCTTGGAGCAATATCCTATTGCGGAACTCACAAGGCGAGATCGTCGGTGTCACTAGCATCGGCGAGGATATCAGCGCGCGCCGCAAGATTGAACAAGCGCTGATGGAAAAACAACGGTTGTTAACCGAGTCGCAACGGATCGCGCATATTGGCAGCTGGTCTTTCCTGCTGGCCACGAATGAAATTACGTGGAGCGAGGAAACCTATCGAGTGTATGGCGTTGCTCCGGATTTCGCGATCAACCTCGATTCGTTTATCGGTCTTATCCACGCTGATGACCGCGCGGCCTTGTCGAAATGGATGGAAGACTGTATCGCGGGAAGGCATCCAGCGGAATTGGAATTTCGTATCGTGCCGCCTGACGGTGACGTGCGAGTGCTCAGCGGCCGTGGCGTTTTGGAGCATGATGCCGAAAACCGTCCATTGCGCATGTACGGAACGGTGCAGGATGTTACCGATCGTAGGCGCGCAAAAATATTATTGAAGGGCGAAAGAAGCGTGTTGGGAATGATGGCAGAAGACAGGCCATTGACCGAAATCCTCGAAGCCATCGCGCGCTACGTCGAGACATTGTCGAGGGATATGCTCTGTTCCATTTTATTGCTCGACGCCGATGGTGTTCACCTGCGGCAAGGCGCCGCGCCTAGTTTGCCGCAAGAATATAACCGCGTTATCGATGGATCGGCGATAGGGCCGAACGAAGGTTCTTGTGGTACTTCCGCGTGCCGCAATCAGCCGGTTATTGTCACCGACATCGCGGTCGATCCGCTGTGGGCCGATTACCGCGCGCTCGCATTACAGCATGGATTGCGTGCTTGCTGGTCCACGCCAATTCGATCCGCCAGCAACCACGTCTTGGGCACCTTTGCCTTGTATTACCATGAACCGCGCACGCCGGGTCCGGCTGATTTTGAGCTTATCGAGCGAGTGACTCATTTGTCGGCGATTGCCATCGAGCGCAAGCGCGCCGAGGAGGCGCTGCGCCAGAGCGAGGCGCGAATGCGCGCCATCTTCGATACCGAGCCCGAGTGCGTCAAGCTGGTGGCAGCGGACGGAACACTATTGCAGATGAATGCAACTGGCTTGGCGATGATCGAGGCCAAGCAACCGCCGCAGGCGATAGGCTGCAAAATATTTAGCCTGGTGGCTCCGGAGCATCGCGAGACTTATCGCGCGTTTCACGAGAGCGTGATACGCGGCAATAAAGAATCGTTGGAATTTGAAATCATCGGATTGGGAGGAACTCGCCGCTGGATGGAAACCCATGCCGCGCCAATGTCGGATAATGCTGGCGCCACGGTGATGTTGGGTATCAGCCGCGACGTGACCGAGCGTAAAAGCACCGAAGCACGTCTAAATTATTTGGCCAACTACGATGACCTCACCGGTTTGCCAAATCGTGTTTTATTTAACGACCGCTTACAACAAGCGATTATCGACGCCAATAGACACGAACGCATGGTCGGCGTGGTGTTTCTCGATCTCGATCGTTTTAAAAATATCAATGACACCCTTGGACACGAAAAAGGCGATATGCTGATCAAGGCCGTTACCGAACGGTTGATTGCCACGGTGCGTAAAGGCGATACGGTGGCGCGTCAGGGCGGCGATGAATTCACCTTTGTGCTTGCGGACATGGCGCACGTGGATGACGCGGCGCGCGTGGCGCAGAAAGTGCTCGACGCATTTTCCCATCCGTTTAATATCGCTGGCCGCGAATTGTTTATCACGGCAAGCCTTGGGGTAACGCTGTATCCTTTTGACGACATCAATATCCAAGGCTTGCTGCGCAACGCCGATATCGCCATGTATCGTGCCAAGGAATCGGGTCGCAACAGTTACCAATTTTACACCGCAGAAATGACCGCTAAAGCGGCGGAATTTTTGGCGTTGGAAAATGATTTGCGCCACGCGCTCGATCGCCATGAGCTGTATTTAGTTTATCAACCCATCGCCGATTGCCGCACGGGCCTTATTACGGGAGCCGAAGTGTTGTTACGCTGGAATCACCATAAACGCGGTCTGCTTCCGCCGATGCAATTTATTCCCTTGGCTGAAGAAACCGGATTGATCGTGCCCATCGGCGAATGGGTGCTACGGACGGCTTGCGCTCAATATAGCGCGTGGCAAAAACAAGGCCTACCGCCGCTGCGCGTCGCCGTTAATCTTTCCGCCCGCCAGTTCGATCAGTCGTTGGCGCCATTGGTGGAAAAAATTTTGCTCGAAGTTAGCATGGATCCGCGCCAACTCGAATTGGAAATCACCGAGACCGCCATCATGCAACAGACTGAGATCAGCGCCAACGCGTTGCAAAAGCTGAATACCTTGGGTGTCAGTTTTATCATCGATGATTTTGGCACAGGCTATTCTTCCTTGAGTTATTTGAAGCGCTTTCCCATCGAGGGGCTAAAGGTCGATCGATCATTTGTGCACGATATTCCCGCAGACGCCGACGATGCCGCGATTGCCCGCGCCATTATCACCATGGCGCATAGTTTGGGACTGAAAGTGGTTGCCGAAGGAGTCGAGACGATCGAGCAATTGAACTTCATGCAAACCTATCGATGTGACGCGATGCAGGGATATTACTTAAGTAAACCGCTGTTAGCGGACCAGTTTGGAGATTTTCTAAAGAATAACGTCCGCCTAGCGACAAATTAAAAAATTGATGGTCCTTATTAGGGTCTTTACCTGAGCGCCATGCAGACACATAAAAAAACCGCGGGACCATCGTCGTAATTCTTCCGTCAAATTCCCCGTTTTTTTATAAGGTTTATTTTTAACTCGCGTAAATTGGCTACACTGTTTTGAAGAGTAGGTGTTGCTGGTTGCTAAGGAATGGCGGATGAAAACAGATAAAGATGCGGCGCGATTGCCTAAGAAGCATATAAATAAATTCCTGGGTCCTGATTTTCGCGCGCTGTTCGAAGCGGCTCCAGCCTGTTATCTGGTGTTACAAACAGATTTTATTATCGTTGCCGTTAGCGATGCTTATTTGCGCGCCACCATGACCAAACGGGATGGAATTCTCGGCCGCGGACTCTTCGAAGTTTTCCCCGATAATCCCGACGATCCCAACGCCACGGGTGTGTTTAATCTCAATGCCTCATTGCAACGGGTTTTGAAAAATCGCGTCGCCGATACCATGGCGATCCAAAAATACGACATTCGCCGTCCGGAGGCGGAAGGCGGCGGTTTCGAGGAACGTTATTGGAGCCCGATCAATTCACCTGTCTTCAATCAAAATCAGGAAATAGTTTACATCGTTCACCGGGTGGAAGACGTCACCGAATTCGTGCGGTTAAAACAGCTTGGTGTTGAGCAACATAAAGCCAAGGAAGAATTGCAGTTGCGCGTGGAAAAAATGGAAACCGAATTACTGTTGCATATGCAAAGCTTGCAAGCCGCGAATAAACGCTTGCTCGATAACGAGATATTCTTGGATTCCATTATAGAAAATCTTCCCAGCATGATTTTCGTGAAAGACGCCAAGGAGTTGCGCTTCAAACTTTTCAACAAGGCTGGACAACAGCTTCTCGGTTACACCCAAGCGGACTTGGCAGGAAAGAATGATTATGATTTTTTCCCCAAGGAGCAAGCGGATTTTTTCGTCAACAACGACCGCAAGGTGTTGCAAGATGGCGTGTTACTCGATATTCCCGAGGAACCCATTCAAACACGCGATCATGGCGCTCGCTTCCTGCACACGAAAAAGATTCCCATATTCGACTCCAATGGCAAACCTAGCTATCTCTTGGGAATTTCCGAAGACATCACCGAACGCAAGGCGGCGGAGGAAGAGATACGCGCCCTTAATGTCAACTTGCAGCAGAAAATCCGCGAGCTCGAAAGCGTCAATAAGGAACTGGAGTCGTTCAGCTATTCCGTGTCGCACGATCTGCGCGCACCGCTGCGCGCCATTGATGGGTTTAGCAAGGAGATTCTCGAGACCTGCAGCGATCGTCTCGATGCGCAGGGCCAGGAACATTTACGGCGGGTGCGCGCCGCTAGTCAACGCATGGGCCAGCTTATCGACGATTTGCTCAAGCTGGCGCACATCACGCGCGTGGAAGTGCGACGCAGTGAGATAGATCTGAGCAAGATCGCCGAGGAAATTTTTTCCGAGCAGCAACGACGCGAACCGAAAGGCCGAATTGAAACATCGGTGAGACCCGATTTGCGCGTGGTGGCTGACCCCAGTCTCATGCGCGTCGCGCTCGATAATCTGTTGGGTAATGCCAGAAAATTTACCTCCCGTTGTCCAGCACCCCGCATCGAATTCGGCAGTTTGCAGCAAAATGCTGAAACAGTGTTTTTCGTGCGCGACAATGGCGCTGGTTTCGACATGGCCTACGCCAATAAGCTGTTTGGCGCGTTTCAAAGATTGCACGCAGCCAGCGAGTTTGAAGGCACTGGCATCGGCTTAGCCACCGTTCAGCGAATTATTCGGCGGCATGGGGGTCATATATGGGCGCAAGCGCAAGTCAATTCAGGCGCGACTTTCTTTTTTACCTTACCGTCATAAAAAGTATCCCAACCCCGAACAATAAAATCCATCCAAAAAGGAATTTATTCAAGCAGGTATTGGAATCTTTATAAGGTTTAAGCGTGGAAAACGAAAACGAAAATAATTCTATCCATGTGCTGCTCATCGAGGACTCGCCCGATGACGCCGAATTGGTGTTGCGCGAACTGTGTCGCGGCGGATTTATTCCGAAGCATGAGCGCGTCGAAACCGCCGAGCAAATGCGCGCCGCGCTTCAAGCCAAAACCTGGGATATCGTCATCGCCGATTACACCATGCCAGCGTTTAGCGCCGCGGCGGCGCTGCGGTTATTGCGCAGCGACGGTGTCGATGTGCCCTTCATTATTGTGTCTGGCACTATCGGCGAGGCCACGGCCGTGGCGGCGATGAAGGCCGGGGCGCAAGATTATTTGACCAAGAACGATCTTAAGCGGCTGGTCCCCGCCGTGCGGCGCGAGATGCGCGAAGCGGAAGTGCGGCGCGCGCGCAATAAAGCCGAGGCGCGCATCGAGCACATGGCGTATCACGATGCACTCACCGATTTGCCCAACCGGCTTCTGTTTTTTGAACAATTCAAGCACGCCATGGTTGAAGCCGACCGCCATGGAAATTTTTTGGCCTTGTTGTTTTTAGATATGAATCGTTTTAAAACGGTCAACGATACGCTGGGACATGAAGTGGGCGATATTTTATTGCGGAGTGTGGCGGAACGCTTGCAGTCCAGCCTTAAGCCGGGCGATACCGTCGCGCGCTTTGGCGGTGATGAGTTCATGTTAATGCTTGGCAGTCTCAGCGATGTCAGCGATGCCACGCATGCCGTTGAAAAAATACTCGAATGTTTTGTTCCTCCCTTCAAGGTTAGTAACCGAGAATTGTTCGTGACGGTAAGTTTGGGCGTGACGCTATATCCTCGCGATGATAAAAGTATCCATGAACTGTTGCGTAACGCCGATATCGCCATGTACCGCGCCAAGGAATTGGGCAGCAACAGTTATCAGTTTTATGCTCCCGAGATGACGGCGAAGGCGGAAAAATTTTTGGCGCTGGAAAACGATTTGCGCCATGCTTTGGATTACGGCGAATTTTTTGTCGAATATCAGCCGATCACGGATTGCTTTAGCGGACAGATGATTGGCATGGAAGCGTTGTTGCGCTGGAAACACCACAAATATGGCTTGATTGCTCCTGGGCAGTTTATTTTGCTGGCGGAGGAAATTGGTTTAATCGTTCCCATCGGCGAATGGGTATTGCGCACCGCTTGTCTGCAATGCCGCGATTACCGCGTGCCGGGTCAGCCGCCGCTGCGTTTGTCGGTCAATCTTTCTACGCGTCAGTTTCATCAGCGAAAATTGGTGGAATCTATCGAAAAAATCCTACAAGAAACCGGATTCGATCCGCGGCGCTTGGATCTGGAAATCACCGAAACCATTCTCATGCAACAACAGGAGTCAGCGATTGAAACGATGAGCAAACTCAAGGCGATGGGCATTCATTTGTCGATCGATGATTTTGGCATCGGTTATTCAGGGTTAAATTATCTCAAGCATTTTCCAATCGATACCGTCAAGATCGATCAATCTTTCGTGCGCGACATACCTGGCGATCCGGACGACGCCGCTATCGCCATTGCCATCATTACCATGGCGCATAGCCTGGGCCTTAAAGTAATCGCCGAAGGCGTGGAAACACAAAAGCAAATGGATTTCATGCGCGCGCATGAATGCGATTCGATACAAGGTTTTTGCGTGAGCAAATCGCTGCCGTCCGACCAGCTCGAAATTTTTTTACGAAATTGGAACACAAAAATTTGAAAAAAATAATTTCCTTATGAAATCCCCGTCCTAGCAATCATGTCGTTATCCGTGGCGTTTATGCGCTGGCTGCGAAGATCTGAACAAAAATGATATGATGCGGTTTATCCCGCAACCATAAGCTTGATTGTTACCAAGGAAAGTGAGATGAAAAAATTTATATTATTTCTACCCTTAATCATTGTATTTTTGAATAACGCGGTTGCCGCCGCAGAAAATCCAGGCATCGCCTACGTGGATCTGCACAAGGTGCTTTTGGAAAGCAAGATTGGAAAGAAAAATCAGGCCGAACTCGATAAGCTGATTAAAGAAAAGGAGGCGACCCTCGGTAAGGAACAGAGCAAGCTTAAAGCGCTGGAGCAAGTGTTTGAGAAAGACCAGTTGTTAATGACCGATGCGCAGAAAAAAACCAAGCAGAAGGAATTTCAAGAAAAAGCCGACGCCTACCAAAAAATGGTCAATGAAGCCAAGCAAACCGTGGGTCAAAAGGACAAGGAATACGCCAGTAAGTCGATTTCGGAAGTGAAAGGCATTATTTCGGGGATAGTTAAGGAGATGAAATTAAACATGGTATTCGAGGCCTCCGAATCCGGACTGTTATACGCTGACTCCAGTATGGATTTGACGCAAAAAGTAATTGAAAGATATGACGCTTTGGCAGGGAAATGAACTTCATGCAGGTTTGTTTCTGTCTTAAAGTTAAAAATCAATATTTTATTATGGTGGGCTGTGATGGAGAAAAATAAATTGGCATGATTAGGGTTAATACCTGTCGTAATTTATCTGCAGAGTGTTAAACATACCGCCTGTTTGTAAGTGGCATTTTAAAAAAACGCCGCTACACAAGACACTGCCAATATCGAATTTTTCTTGTATTAAGCTAAAAAGTTATGCGGCGAAAACGTTTTGGTGAACCCGATTAATTACAGGGTGCAATGAAAAAATAATCATGGATTAGTAAATAAAAGGAGGAAAAGGTGGCGCCTCAAGACGACAAAAAGCAATTAAAGTTACTCATGGTCGAGGACTCCGCGGATGACGCGGAATTGTTGCTCGCTGAATTGCGTCGCGGTGGTTTTGCGCCGCAAGCGCGGCGCGTGGAAAGCCCCGAGGAGATGCAAGCCGCGCTACAGGAGGATAATTGGGACATGGTCGTCGCCGATTACGGCATGCCGCGTTTTAGCGCCACGGGCGCGCTGCGCTTATTGCGCCGCAACAGCATCGATCTGCCATTCATTATCGTGTCCGGCACAATCGGCGAAGCGACGGCGGTGGCGGCGATGAAGGCAGGAGCCCACGATTATCTGGTTAAAAGCGATCTCTCCCGTTTAGTGCCCGCGGTGCAACGCGAGCTGCGTGATGCGGCGGTGCGGCGCGAGCGCAATGTAGCGGAAGAAAAAATCAAGCACATGGCGTATCACGATCCGCTGACTGATCTTCCCAATCGCCTCATGTTGGTTGAGTGTCTAAAGCAAGCCATGTTCGAAGCTGACCGTAACCAACGCTTGGTCGGCATCTTGTTTCTGGACCTCGACCGCTTCAAGTCGATCAACGATACCTTGGGCCACAATGTCGGCGATGAGCTGTTGAGGTGCGTAACACTCCGTTTGCAAGAATGCGTGCGCACTGGCGATACCATCGCGCGCCTGGGCGGCGATGAGTTCGCCATTGTCCTCGCGGATATTGGCGACCCTGACGATGCCGCGCGCGTGGCCGGTAAAATATTGGAACGCTTTGCACAGCCTTTTCGAGTAGCGGTGCATGAACTTTATGCGGGCGTTAGCATTGGTATTAGCCTGTATCCCTTGCATGGCCGTCATTTCGAGGAATTATTAAAGGATGCCGACGCCGCCATGTATCGCGCCAAGGAGACGGGCCGCAACACCTATCAATTTTTCAGCAGCGAACTTAATAACGACGTGGCGCGCAATCTGGAACTCGAAGTCGGATTGCGGCGCGCGTTAGCGCGCAATGAGTTTAAATTGCATTTTCAGCCGATCATTGAACTCGGGAATGGCCGTATTCTCGCCATGGAATCCTTGGTGTATTGGCATTCTCCCGATAAAGGCATCTTGGGACCGAAGAGTTTTATTCCCTTGGCTGAAGATACTGGGTTGATTGCACCGATTGAAGAATGGGTAGCGCGCGCGGCATGCGAACAAGCGGTGGAATGGCGCGAGCAGGGAATCAAATTGCGGCGGATGACGTTTAATGTGTCATCGGCGCAATTTAATAGCCGCGGATTTATCCAGCGCTTCACCAAAATTTTTGAAAATAGCGCGTTGCCACCAGAGAGCTTTGGCATTGAACTGAGTGAAACCGCGCTTATGCAACAACCCAGCGCCGCCGCCGACATGCTGGCGCATCTTTCTAGTCTCGGGTTTTGGATCGCCATCGACGATTTCGGCAGCGGCTATTCGAGCCTAAGCTATCTCAAAAAATTTCCCATCAACGCCGTCAAGATCGATCTCTCGTTTATTCAGAATGTCAGCGCCAGCAGCGGTGACGCCGCCATCGTCAAGGCCATCATCGGCATGGCGCATAGCTTGAATATGCAGGCGATCGCCGTTGGTGTTGAAAGCACCGAGCAATTGACGTTTTTATATGAAAATCACTGCAATGCCGCCCAGGGTTTTTTGTTTAACGCGCCATTGACCGCGGAAAGTTGCGAGAGTGTATTGCGCGAAGGCTGGCGCAAACATTTGGCTACGTTGTTTCAAACCATCCCTATTAACAAAAACCGTCTTTCCCAATACCGCTGATTTTGTGGCTGGAAGCTCGCCTTATGGCGGGCTCTGGCGCGTCTATAATTTAGACATAATGACCAGGTGGCGCGCCAGCGCTGCATGACAATAGATGTTTATACTAAATCTCGCGGTGACGCATGATAACTGGAAAACAAGCATATCAGTTCTCGCGCCATGCGGCTGTTGCGGTGCTGGCATGTATGTTGATCTTGTTATCGGACGCGGCAAGCAGCGAGACGCGCATCATAGAATTAAATAATCCCACCGATCCTCCTCTTACTACTCATCAGCAAGATGGTTTCCTTGATCGCATAGCCATTGAAGCTTTTCGCCGTCAGGGTTTGACGCTGCATTTGGTGAAATTACCGGCCGAGCGTGGTTTGTTGAACGCCAACGCGGGCCTTGAAGACGGCGATCTTAATCGCATCGCTGGCTTGGATGCCCAATATCCTAATCTTATTCGCGTGCCAGAAAAAATGATGGACATGGACTTCGTGGTTTTTACCAAGAACGCTTCGATTTCCGCCACGTGGGAAGCATTACGCGCGCGTCCCGTCGGATTTATTAAAGGCTGGAAGATATTTGAAAATAATTTGGCCACCGCTCCTTATGTAACCACCGCCGACGATCCTGAACAGTTGTTTCGTTTGCTCGCCATGGGCCGCATTGAGGTGGCTTTGTACGATCGTTGGATGGGTTTGGCTTTGATCAAACAAATGAGGATTAATGACGTGGACGTCATTGAACCGCCACTGGCATCGCGCGAGATGTTCATTTACTTGCACAAAAAGCACGCTGAGTTGGCGCCAAAACTTTCACAGACGCTTAAAATTTTGAAGCGCGAGGGTTTTTATCAGCGCGTTTACCGCGAAACCTTGCAACCTTATATCTTCAGAAAAAACCGATGAAACTGAAACACCTTAGGTTTGATCGTGGCGTATGGCGTTCGCCTCTCACGCGGCGGCTGATTGTCGGCATCGTTTTTTTTAGCTCGATGATCACGCTGGTGCTCACGGCGATTCAGCTCTATGGCGAATACCGCCACGATCTCAGTGATATTGAGCATGATTTCCAGCAAATCGAACAAGTGCACGTGAAAGCGCTCACGCAATCGCTATGGGCCACCAACGTCAAGGAGATAGCGGTGCAGCTGGAAGGAGTGGTGCAAATTCCCAATATGACATTCGTGCAAGTATACGAGAAGGAAAAAATTTGGGGCACGGCGGGAAAGCGTTCAAGCAACGCCAGCATCGAACGTGAATACCCCTTGATTTACGCGCAGCGCGATCAATCCTATGAGATCGGCAGGCTTAAGGTCGTGGCTAGTTTGGAGGGGGTATATCGGCATTTATTTTCTCAAGCGGTGATTATCCTGGCTAGCAACGCCTTCAAGACTTTCATGGTTGCGGGCTTTGTATTTGTATTTTTTCATTGGTTGGTGAGTCGTCATTTGATGACCATGGCTGGATATTTACGCAGCTTGGATCCGCGCACGCCGCCGCAATTGTTGGTGCTGGCGCGCAAGCCGGAGAATACCCCTGATGAACTTGACGAGCTGACTCACTCTATTTATCAAGTGCAAAAAAATATGCACGCCGCGATTAAAACCTCGCAAGACACCGAGTTGCGGCTGCGCACCATTATCGATACCGCGCCCGAATGCGTGATGGTCATGGACGCCAAGGGTTGCATCGTCAGCGTTAACACCGCTGGCTTGGTTATGTTGGAAGCGGAGAGCTTCGAGCAAATGCGCGGCTGGCCGGTGGTGAATTTAATCGCTCCGTTGTATCGCGAGACTTATCAGGCATTCATGCAAAATGTTCTGCGTGGCAATAAAGCTAGTCTGGAATTTGAAATCGACGGTTTAAAGGGCGATCGACGCTGGCTTGAGTCGCATGCCGCACCGCTCAAAGATGAAATAAGCGGCGAATGGCAGATGTTAAATATTTCCCGCGATATCACCGAACGCAAACAGTCTGAAACGCGTTTGAATTACATGGCCCATTATGACGCGTTAACGGGCTTGCCTAATCGTGAGCTGTTTGTCGATCGTCTGGGGCAGGCCTTGATCGAGGCCGGCCGTCACGAGCGCTTGGTGGCGGTGATATTTCTCGATCTCGATCGGTTCAAGAACGTCAACGATACCCTGGGTCACGAGGCCGGTGATCAATTGCTCAAGGCCGTGGCCGAGCGTTTGACGGGGGCCATACGAATGGGCGACACCTTGGCGCGGCTTTCGGGCGATGATTTCACGTTGGCGCTCACCGACATGTCGCATATTGACGATGTCGCGCGCGTCGCCCGTAAGATTTTGGATGTGTTCGCGCAACCGTTTTATGTCGAGGACAAGGAGCTGTTTATCACCGTCAGCATGGGCATCACTCTCTATCCGCACGACGTGGCGACGGTGCAAGGCCTGCTGCGCAACGCCGATATTGCGATGTATCGCGCCAAGGAAAAGGGCCGCAATACCTATCAGTTCTATGCCGCCGAAATGACCGTACGCGCGGCGAAGAACATGACTTTGGAGCGCGACCTGCGGCAGGCGTTGCGCAACAACGAATTGGTGCTGCACTATCAGCCGATAGTGGATTTGGCGAGCGGCCACGTGATGGGCGCCGAAGCTCTGCTGCGTTGGCAACACAGTCAAAATGGACTTATTTCACCCGCTGACTTTATTCCCCTGGCCGAGGAGACCGGGTTGATCGTGCCGATAGGCGAATGGGTGTTGCGCACCGCCTGCGCGCAGTGCCGACGCTGGCAACAGTTGGGGCATGCGGGATTGCGCGTGTCGGTGAATCTTTCGGCTCCGCAATTGCGCGGAAATAATTTCGCATCGTTGCTGCGCGAGATCCTCGCGGACACGGGTCTGGCGCCGGAGTCGCTCGATCTTGAGATTACCGAAAGCATGTTGATCAAACACGATACCGAAGGGCTTTTGATTTTCAACGAGCTAAGCGACTTAGGCGTGACGTTCGTTATCGATGATTTCGGCACCGGCTATTCATCGCTGTCTTATCTCAAGCGTTTCCCGGTCGATATTTTAAAGATCGACCGTTCTTTTACGCGCGATATCCAAATCGACTCCGACGATACCGCGATTTCCCAGGCGATCATTACCATGGCCCACAGCCTGGGCATGAAGGTCACCGCCGAAGGCGTTGAGACCGAGGCGCAGCTTAAATTCCTGCGCAGCTACGGTTGCGATGCCATACAAGGTTTTTATTTCAGTCCGCCCGTGCCCGCGCAAGAGTTTGAACGTCAGCTCAAGCAAGAAAAACGCTTAGCCGGTTAGCAGCTAGCAGGCGCCATTCAGGTAGGCAGCGATAGCGGTGATACGGTATCCTTGGCGCGTGATTTCAACTTCGCGACGCACCCGCTCCAATGGATGATCATTATTCCCCCCAAAAAGTAGAAAAAGACGCCCAGGATTATTGGGAGCAACAACAATCGTTCACCGCGGTGGAAGACCCGAAACGGGAAAAATTCTATTGCCTGTCGATGTTCCCCTATCCCTCTGGCAAGTTGCACATGGGCCACGTGCGCAACTACACCATTGGCGACGTGCTCACGCGCTTCATGCGCATGAACGGCCGCAATGTGCTGCAGCCGATGGGCTGGGACGCCTTCGGTCTGCCCGCGGAAAACGCCGCCATGGCCAATGGCGTGCCGCCCGCCCAATGGACCTACGACAACATTGCATACATGAAAAAGCAATTGAAGTCGCTCGGTTTTGCCTTGGACTGGAAGCGCGAACTCGCTACCTGCAAACCGGAATATTATAAATGGAACCAGTGGCTGTTTTTACGCATGCTGGAAAAAGGCATCGCCTATAAAAAAACTGGCGTGGTGAATTGGGATCCCATCGATCAAACGGTGTTGGCCAACGAACAAGTCATTGACGGGCGCGGTTGGCGCACGGGCGCGCTGGTCGAGAAGCGCGACATCCCCATGTACTATCTCGCGATCACGCGCTACGCCGAAGAATTATTAGTCGATTTGGAAAAACTTCCCGACTGGCCCGAACGCGTTAAAACCATGCAGGCTAATTGGATCGGCAAGAGCGTGGGAGTTCGTTTTGCATTTCCGTATATCCTGGATGGCCGCGAAGAAAAACTTTGGGTATTCACCACGCGCGCCGACACCATCATGGGCGTCACTTTCTGCGCCGTCGCCGCAGAACATCCGCTGGCGCTGCACGCCGCCAAGAATAATCCCAAACTCGCGGCGTTTATCGACGAATGCAAACGCGGTTCGGTTATGGAAGCCGACATCGCCACGATTGAAAAGAAAGGCATGCCCACGGGTCTTATCGTGACTCATCCGCTCACGGGCCAAGCCATACCCGTATGGGTTGGTAATTATGTGCTGATGGGTTATGGCGAAGGCGCGGTCATGGCGGTGCCAGCGCACGATGAGCGCGATTTTCACTTCGCCAAACAATATGGATTGCCGATCAAACAAGTCATCGCCGTCGATAGCGAACAATTTTCAACCACGGCTTGGGCCGAGTGGTACGCCGACAAGACGCGCGGCCGTTGCGTGAATTCCGGAAAATACGATGGCCTCGATTATATTCGTGCGGTCGACGCCATCACCGCCGATCTTAAAGCCAAAGGTTTTGGCGACAAGCAAGTGATGTGGCGTCTACGCGATTGGGGCGTTTCGCGCCAACGTTATTGGGGTTGCCCGATACCCATCATTCATTGCGATCATTGCGGCGACGTGCCCGTGCCCGACAAAGACCTGCCCGTGGTGTTGCCGGAAGATTGCGTGCCCGATGGCACGGGCAATCCGCTCAACAAGCGCGCCGATTTCGTGAATTGTATTTGCCCGAAGTGCGGCAAAGCCGCGCGCCGCGAAACCGACACGCTCGATACTTTCGTCGATTCCTCGTGGTACTACGCGCGCTTTTGCGCGCCCGACAACGCCAGCGCGATGGTCGATGAACGCGTGAAATATTGGATGCCCGTGGATCAATACATTGGCGGCATCGAGCACGCGATTCTGCATCTTTTATATTCGCGCTTTTGGTGGAAGGTCATGCGCGATACTGGTTTGGTGCCAGGCCACGAACCGTTCGCGCGCTTGCTGACTCAGGGCATGGTGTTGAACGAAATTTTTTTCCGCAAACCCGCGAACGGGCGCATTACTTACTACAACCCCGCGGACGTGGAGCTGAAGGCCGACGACAAAGGCCAGCGCATCGGCGCGGTCTTGAAAAGCGACGGTCAAGCGGTGGAATCGAGCGGCATCGGTACCATGTCGAAGTCGAAGAATAACGGCGTCGATCCGCAATCGCTCATTCAAGAATACGGCGCCGACACCGCGCGCCTATTCATGATGTTCGCCGCGCCGCCCGAGATGACCTTGGAGTGGTCGGATTCGGGCGTGGAGGGCGCGTTTCGTTTCTTAAAGCGTTTATGGGTTTTTGCTTATGAACAGCGACAGCCGATCCAAGCTTATGCAAAATCCTCCGTTATGGATTGGTCGCGCGCAACCAACGAACAACAAAGAGCTCGGCGTGAAATACATTTGATATTAAAACAAGCCAGCAATGACTTTAAAAAATTTCAATTCAATACCGTGGTATCAGCCGCCATGAAGATGCTTAACGCCTTGGAAAAAATTCCAAGCAGCTCCGAGGTCAGCGTTAAGCAGCAGCCGGTTAACCAAGCGTTGGTGGTGGAGGGATTGTCTTTCGTCTTAAGATTGCTTTCGCCCATCGTTCCGCATATCGCGCATCATCTTTGGCGGGCCTTGCAATACGGTGATGATATTTTATCGGCTCCTTGGCCAGAGCATGACGCCAAGGCTTTGGTGCAAGATGAGATCGAAATGGTGGTGCAAGTGAATGGAAAACTGCGCGGACGTGTTTTAATACCAGCCCAGGCCGATGAAATAAAAGTGCGTGAAATCGCCCTGGCTGACGAAGGGGTAGCGCGTCATGTCAGCGGCAAGCCGGTTAAAAAAGTGATTGTCGTGCCAGGCAAGCTGGTTAACATAGTGGTGACGGGTTAAATCGGTCGGCTTAAATGAGAAAATTAATTTATCTTTTGTCGATTCTCGCCGCTGTTTTGTCGGCTTGCGGTTTTCATTTACGCGGAGCGGGCGAATATCAGTTGCCGCCAGCGCTCGCCACCCTGAAAGTGGTTTTGGAAGGCAATCAACAGGAGAATAATCCTTTGTTGGTGGCCATGAAAAATGCATTGCGCACCCAGGCTGGCGTCGTCATCGAAGACCAAGGTGAAGTACCGCGGCTGATTTTATTCGGCGAGAAATCCGACAGCCAAGTGTTGTCGGTTAGCTCCATCAATAAAGCCGATGAATATTTATTGAAGTACGAGCTGAGCTTTCGTCTCACGGACAAAGACAATAAATCCTTGGGAGATTCGCAAACGGTCAAGCTGCAGCGTGATCATGCCTTCGACCGGCTGAACGTATTGTCCACCGAACGCGAAGAGCAGGAGCTGCGGCGTGAAATGCAGCGCGATGCGGTGCAACAAATTCTGCGCCGCCTGGCGCGTATTTCATTGCCAGCCAAGCTTTAAAACATAATGCAAATTGGCGCCGACCAATTAACTCATCATTTAAAGCGCGATCTCGCGCCGATTTACTTCGTCTACGGCGAAGAAACACTGCTGGTCGATGAATGCTGCCGTTCGATCCGCGAAGCGGCGCACGCCGCTGGTTGCCAAGACCGCCAAGTGTTTACCGTGGAGAGCGGCTTTGATTGGAACGGACTGTTTGCGTCCATGCAATCTTTGTCGCTGTTTGCCGAAAAACGTTTGATCGAACTGCGCCTGCCCACGGGCAAGCCGGGTGAAAGCGGCGCTAAAATTTTGACGGAAATCGCCGCGCAAGCGTCGCGCGACATCGTGTTCATCGTCAGCAGCGGTAAACTCGACAAGCAAGTGCGTGAATCCAAATGGGCCAAGGCGCTCGAAGCCGCGGGCATCGTCATCGCTCTTTATCCGCTCGAAGCCGGGCAGTGGCCGCTGTGGATACGTCGGCGCATGGAAGCCAAAGGCTTGAAGCCAGGCCCAGGCGTGGTGGATTTGTTGGCGCACCTGATGGAAGGCAATATGCTGGCTTGCGCCCAGGAAATCGACAAGCTAGTCATGCTCTTAGGCGCGGGCGAGGTGGGTTTGGATGACATCGAGGGAAATCTCAGCGACAATGCACGCTTCAATGTTTTTGCCTTGGCCGACGCCAGTTTGCGCGGCGAGACCGCGACAGTGGATCGGATTCTCGGCCGCTTGCGCGGCGAAGGCGTGGAACCGGTGTTGATTCTCTGGGCCTTGGCGCGCGAAGTGCGCGAACTGGCGCAAATGGCGACGTTGCTCGCCGCGGGTCAACCCTTGGCGCGCGTGTTGGAGACGCGGCGCGTGTGGGCCAAACGCAAACCCTTGGTCAGCGCCGCGCTCAAACGACTACCGCGCGACGCGTGGCAGGATCTTTTATCCCACTCCGCGCGCGCCGATCGCATTTTAAAAGGCCGCGGCGCGGGTGATATCTGGAAAGAGTTGCAATGTTTGGCGCTAAGAATGAGCGGAATGAAGCTGTGCACATGATGGTGCAAGACAAATGAAATCAGTTTCGCGACAAAGTATCGATATGAACATCCCGCAGCGCATGCAGGAAATCGGACAGCGCGCGCGCACCGCCGCGCGCGCCATGGCACGCGCGGAGACCGCGGCAAAAAACGCCGCCTTGAACGCGATAGCGCTTGCTATCGAGCGCCAGGTTGAGAGTTTGCTTGCCGCTAATAAAAAAGACATGGATGCTGGCAAACAGCAAGGTCTGGATGAAGCCTTGTTGGATCGCTTGGAATTAAATAAAGCGCGCATCCAATCCATGGCCGATGGCTTGCGCCAAATCGCCGCGCTGGCCGATCCAGTCGGCGAAATCACCGATCTGAATTATCGTCCCTCGGGAATTCAAGTCGGCCGCATGCGCGTGCCGCTCGGTGTCGTCGGTATCATTTACGAATCGCGCCCCAACGTTACCGCCGATGCCGCTGGCCTGTGCTTGAAGTCCGGTAACGCCGCGATTTTGCGCGGAGGCAGCGAAGCGATTCATTCGAATAAAGCCATCGCCGCGTGTATTCAAGCTGGATTAAAGCAAGCGGGTTTGCCCGAAGACGCGGTGCAAGTTGTCGATACCACCGACCGCGCCGCGGTCGGCGAATTGATTCGCATGAAAGAATATGTCGATGTCATCGTGCCGCGCGGCGGAAAATCGTTGATCGAGCGCATTAGCGCCGAGGCCACGATTCCCATCATCAAGCATTTGCATGGCGTGTGTCATGTGTACATCGACGACAAAGCCGACTTGGACAAAGCGGTGCAGGTCGCGTTCAACGCCAAGACGCAACGTTACGGTACTTGCAACACCATGGAGACATTGCTAGTGGCGCGCGCCGTGGCCGACAAGGTGTTGCCGATCTTGGGAAAGATGTATCAAGCGGAGGGCGTCGAGCTGCGCGGCTGCGAAGCGACGCGAAAAATTCTGCCAAACGTTAAACAGGCCAGCGAAGAAGATTGGCACACGGAATACCTGGCGCCGATTCTTTCGATCCGTGTGGTCGCCAATGTCGACGAAGCCATGGATCATATCGCTCAATATGGTTCGGCGCATACCGATTCCATCGTCACCGAAGACCTTACTCGTGCGCGCCGTTTTTTGCGCGAAGTCGATTCGAGCTCGGTGATGGTCAATGCCTCCACGCGTTTCGCCGATGGTTTTGAATATGGCTTGGGTGCCGAGATCGGCATCTCCACCGACAAACTGCATGCGCGCGGTCCCGTCGGCCTTGAAGGCTTGACCTCGGTAAAATTTATCGTGTTGGGAGAGGGGCATATCCGGTCTTGATGTTTGCATTAGTCAGCGAATCTTCTCTCTGTTATCGAAACGTGCCCGCATCGTTATCTTTTTCTGCGTTGACCTTCGTAGCTTCTCGCTCTCATTTCCTCTCCCGTGAGGGGAGGGGAAGGCGAGCCGAGGCGCGCGGCGCGCGCACTTATATATGATGGGGATTCTCGGCGGTACCTTTGATCCTATCCATTACGGTCATCTGCGCCCAGCGCAAGAAGTGTTGCGTGCCTTAAGTTTGACGGAAATCCGTTTTATCCCCGCGGCCAATCCGCCGCATCGTAAGCCGCCCTTGGCCACGCCCGTGCAACGTCTAAAGATGGTGCAATTGGCGGTGGCGGGGATCGCAAGATTTAGCGTCGACGATCGCGAGCTTAAGCGCGGTGGAGTTTCTTATACGGTGCTGACCTTGCAAAGTTTGCGTGAAGAATGGGGGCAGGAGCCGTTGTGTTTGTTAATGGGCTTGGACGCGTTTGAAAAAATCGAAACCTGGCATCAATGGCAAACTTTGTTTGAGCTGGCGCACGTGGTGGTGATGACCCGGCCCGGTTGGGACATTCCAGGAAAAAATTCATTGCCCGCGTGGGCGCTCGGCCGCATTGTGAATCATGCCATGCAGCTGACGCAGACCAAGGCGGGTCATATTTATTTTCAGACGGTGCAGCCCCAAGATATTTCCGCGTCGCAGCTGCGCGCCGCTATCGCCCAGGGCGAGTCCGTGACGGATAAGCTGCCGCCCGCCGTGCTTGAATATATTCACGCTAATCGAATTTACCGCAACCGAGGAAACTGATGTCAAAAGCCGCTACCGCTAGCAAGATTAATAAATGGGTCCAGAGCGCCCTGGATGACGCCAAGGCGCGCGATATCGCCGTGTTGGACGTGCGCAAGATCAGCGATTTCACCGATTACATGATCATCGCTACGGGCACATCCAATCGCCACGTGCAATCCACGGCCGATAAAGTGGTCGATCATTTGCGCGCCCATGGCGTGCGCGCCGTGGGCATGGAAGGCGAGAAAACCGGCGATTGGGTGTTGATCGATTTTGGCGACGTGGTAACGCACGTCATGCGCGAACAAACGCGCGATTTTTATAATCTTGAAAAACTTTGGTCCGACGCCAAACAAATCAAGCTTGTCGAAAAGCCAAAAACTCACCGCAAAAGCACCAAGCACGCAAAAGTAAAAGAAACAATGTAGGTTGGTGCAAAAACGAAAACTTGATTTATTGATTATCAACCACAGAGAGCACGGAGAATAAAATAAGAAATAATTTAAATGTCTGTTCTCCGTGTCCTTTGTGGTTGAAACTCATATTTTCATAAAATTATTTCAATGCAAATCCACATCATCGCCATCGGTGACCGCATGCCCGAATGGGTCGAAGCCGGATACCAGGAATACGCCAAACGCATGCCGCGCGAATGCCGCTTGGTGTTGCACGAAATCCCCGCTGGTCGCCGCAGCAAGGGCGCCAATTTAGCGCGCCTCATGGAGCAAGAAGGCGCCCGTCAATTGGCGGCGATTCCCGCAGGCGCTAGGGTGATTGCGTTGGACCGCGCTGGCAAACAAATGGATACCGCCGCGCTGGCCGTTGAAATCGAAAAAAGCATGGCGCAAGGAGCGCCGTTGGCTTTGCTCGTGGGGGGTCCGGAAGGTTTGGCGCCAGCCTGTCTACAACGCGCCGATGAACGCTGGGCCTTGTCTAAACTTACCTTAGCGCACCCCGTGGTGCGCGTGGTCTTGGCCGAGCAACTTTATCGCGCCTGGAGCATCATTAAGCATCTGCCGTATCATCGATAAAAAATAACAAGGAGCCGGACGTGAGCGGCGGATTATTTCCAGCAAAAATTTATCTGGCTTCCGCCAGCCCACGGCGGCGCGAGTTGTTGCAACAGCTGGCGATTGAATTTGAGGTTTTGCCATCCAATATTCTCGAGGTGCGCCAAGCTAGCGAGTCGCCTGCCGATTACGTGCAACGGGTGGCGCGCGACAAAGCGCAATTCGTGGCCAAATTAATCAAAGAGCGCAATTTAACTGCTCATCCGGTGCTGGGCGCGGATACCGAAGTGGTGTTGGACGGTGAAATTTTTGGTAAACCGCGCGATCGCCAACATGCGTTGCAAATATTGCACCGCTTAAGCGCGCGAACGCATGAAGTGTTGTCGGCGGTGTGCGTGTTGCACCAAGAAAAAGAACATGTCGCGCTGAGTACCAGCCGCGTGACGTTTGCCGCGTTAACGGCGATTGATATCGGGCAATATTGGGATACGGGCGAACCGCTGGATAAAGCCGGGGCCTATGCCATTCAAGGAAAGGCGGCGGCGTTTATCACGCGTATCGAAGGCAGCTACAGCGGCATCATGGGTTTGCCCTTGCATGAAGTAGCCGCCATCTTAAAAAAAATTTGAATTATTATATGGTATGAGTTCCACCCACAGAGGCCAGAAAAGATATTTAGATGATTTTTTATTTTATTCTCTGCGCCCTATGTGGTTAATAATCATAAAATAAGGATTCTTGAGTGAGCGAAGAAATATTAATTAACGTAACGCCGCAAGAAACCCGCGTCGCCGTCGTCGAGAACGGCGTGCTGCAAGAGGTTTATATCGAGCGCAGCCGTAGCCGCGGCATCGTCGGAAATGTTTATAAAGGCAAGGTGGTAAGAATTTTGCCAGGCATGCAAGCGGCGTTTGTCGATATCGGTTTGGAACGCACGGCGTTTTTGCACGCCTCCGATATTCGCGCGGTTTCGGCAACGGAAAACGGCGCAGCCGTGCCGCCGCCGATTCATGAATTAATCCAAGACGGGCAAGAAATTCTAGTGCAAGTCGTCAAGGATCCGCTCGGCACCAAGGGTGCGCGTCTGACCATGCAGATCACCTTGCCCGCGCGCTATCTGGTATATCTTCCGTATAGCAAGCACATTGGCGTCTCGCAAAAAATCGCCGACGAGGCCACGCGCGAGCGGTTACGCGCGTTGGTTAAATCCGTCCTGGGCGAAGAAGAGCAAGAAGGTGGATATATCCTGCGCACGCTCGCCGAGTCGGCCACCGAGGACGAAATCGAAACCGATATTCGTTACTTGCAGCGCGCGTGGAAAGTGTGCCAGGAGCGCATTCAAGCGGCGTCGGTGCATAGCCTGATCCATGAAGACTTGCCGCTGGCGTTGCGCGCCATGCGTGACTTGGTGCGCGGCAACGTGGAAAAAATCCGCATCGACTCGCGCGAAATTTTCACCAAGGCGCGCGATTTTGGCATGGAGTTTATTCCCGAGGTGGCCGATCGCATCGAACATTATCCGGGTGAGCGGCCGATTTTCGATTTGTACTCGGTCGAGGATGAAATTCAAAAAGCCTTGGAGCGCAAGGTGATGCTTAAGTCGGGTGGTTATCTGGTGTTGGACCAGACCGAGGCCATGACCACGATCGACGTGAACACGGGCGCGTACGTTGGCAAGCATAATCTGGAAGAAACCTTGTTTAAAACCAATTTGGAAGCGACTCAGGCGATAGCACGGCAGCTACGGCTGCGAAACTTGGGCGGCATGATCATCGTCGATTTTATCGACATGACCGAGGCCGAGCACAAGCGCCAAGTGCTGCGCGCCTTGGAGCGCGCTTTGGCGCGCGACCGCACTAAGGTTTACGTGACGGAAATGTCGCCGCTGGGTTTGGTCGAATTGACGCGCAAGCGTACGCGCGAAAGTCTCGAGCATGTTTTGTGTCAGCCCTGTCCGGTTTGCCAGGGACGCGGCACGGTCAAGACGCCGCAGACCGTATGCTACGAAATTTTTCGCGAAATCCTGCGTGAAGCGCGCCAATATGGCGCGGATGAATATTTGATTCTGGCTTCGCAGACGGTGATCGATTTATTGCTGGATGAAGAAGCGGGCAGCTTGGTCAAGCTGCAAGAATTCATCGGTAAACCGATCCAGCTTAAGGTCGAGCCGCTGTACGCGCAGGAACAATACGACGTGATTCTGGTGTAATGCCCGCATTCAATGAAACATCGGTAGAAATCCCGAGTCCAATCCACAAGCTTCACTTGCCCTGCTTAATTTAGCGGTTTGCATCTGAATGCGGCAGAATAGCGATACATACATTGTGATGGCTGAAACAGCAAAACCGCTTATTCCATGAAGAAACGACTGCAGAGTTACGCCATTCACGTGGGCCGCTTTACCTGGCATGTGAGCCGCTGGAGTTTGTACATCTCGACGGCGGCATTATTCTTATTGGTTTTGGTTTTAGGTGCCGTACGCTTGGTGCTCCCAGTGTTGGCCGAACAAAAACCCGATCTCGAGCAATACTTAACCCAGCTTTCAGGACATAAGGTGCGCATCGAATCTTTGCACGCTTATTGGGACGGCATTCATCCTGGAGCGCAAGCGCAAGGCTTGCAGGTTTATGACGACGATGGCGTCAAACCCGCGATTCGCCTAAGCGAGGTGCGCTTGAGCATTGCCTTGCTGCCTTTATTGTGGGGCCAAGTTGAGATCAATAGTTTAGTGGTGGCGAATCCGAGTTTGGCGCTGGAACGGCTGCAAGATGGACGCTTCCGCATTTCCGGTTTCGATCCGTTGCACGCCAGCGAAGGCGCGGGAAATGAGAAGTTCGTCGGCTGGTTATTTCAGCAGGCACAGCTGACGATTGAAAATGGCGAGCTGCAATGGCTCGATTATCGCGATGCCGCTAACGCCTTGCGGTTTTCACGCGTCAATCTGAATTTGAGCAACAGCGGCGAACGTCATCGCCTGGTTTTTAACGCTGAATTTCCTCCCACGATTTGTCGCGATTGCTCCGTCATCTTGGACATCGATGGCAATCCTTTGATGAATGCATCCTGGAATGGCGAAATGTACGTGAGCGCCTCGCAAGTGGATATCAACAATCTGCCTTTGATCGTGCGCGAAAAACTTCCAGCTGCCTTGCGTGGCGCTTTTACCTTGCAGATGACATCCGAATGGGAGCAAGGCCGGCCGGTGTACGCCAAAGGCCATGTGCAAGTCGCCGGCCTCAAATTGCCGTTGCCAGGATGGGATTCGCCGCTCGGCCTGCGCGATGTCAGTGGCGATTTAAGCTGGGAGACGCAAGGCCAGGGTTGGCGCTTGGATGTGGCGAATCCCAGGATTGGCTTGACCGGCCCGGCCTGGGCCGCGGGCCATCTGCGCATTGTGCATCAACCGGATAAAAGTCAAATTCGCATTAAACATTTGGATATCGCCGACATCACCAATTTTTCGACACGCATTAAAAGCGAACTGCCCGACGATGCAAACGCCACGGCCACGTCCAATTTACTGATGGACTATTGGTTCGCGGGTAAACCGCAAGGCGGACTGAGTAATTTCGATTTACATTTTTTTGGCGATTGGGTGGCGCCCCAGGATTTTTCCTTGGAGGCGGATATTGAAAGCGGCAGCATTCTGGCTTATCAGAAATATCCAGGCGTGCGCGGCTTGAGTGGCCATTTATCGTTGTCACGGCACAGCGGCAGTTTGCGCGTCGATTCCACGAACGTCGCCGTGTCCTTGCCGCTGGTGTTTCGTGGCCCGATCACGGCGCGTCAAGCGCAAGGCGACATTCGCTGGGAAAAAAACGCGGATCATTGGCTGATCACGGGCAATGATCTACGCGTCGTCAGCGACGACGCCACGGGCACGGGCGCTTTGAATCTGCGCATTCCGCAGGATAAGTCGCTAATGCCTTCCTTAAGATTGCGCGTTGATTTTCGTGACGGCAACGGCGCGCATGCCGCACGCTATTATCCGACGGCGTATTTACCGCCGAAAACCTTGGAATGGATGGAGCGTTCTTTTCTCGGCGGCCAGATTAAACAAGGCTACCTAGTGTATGACGGTCCGATACGTGGTTTTCCTTTTCGTGATGGCGCGGGCAAATTCGAACTGCAGGGCCACGTGAGCCGTGCCACCTATAATTTTTTGCCTGGCTGGGAATCCATCAAGCAAGGCGAACTCGACGTCATGGTGAATAACGACCGGGTGTTGGTGACTGGCAGCGGAAAGCTGGGTGGTCTCGATGTCGGCCAGGTGGTGGTTAAAACTGGCGACACGCTTAACGGCAGGCGCTTGGTGCGCGTGAGTGGAAAAATAAATGGTCCGCTTAATGAAACTTTGCGTGTGTTGCGCGATGTCAAACCTGAACCGGGAAAATCGCGTTGGCTCGGTTATGTGCCCGCGGCGCTGCAAGGAACGGGCGATGGCGTATTGAATCTAAATCTTGATATTCCCTTGGGCGATGCGCGTTCCACCGACATCAACGGCGAGTACCGTTTTTCAAAAAATACGCTAGCGTTTCCCGGAACCAAAATAGCCGCCGAAGGCGTCGAGGGAAGCGTGCGCTTTACCGAGGCCGGTCTCGATAGCGGCAACTTACGCGCGCGGTTTTTGGGCGGCGAAATCATATTGGCGGCATCGCAAGATAAAGGCCAATTGCGTGTTTATGGACAAGGGACCGTGACCGCGCAAGGTTTGACGCCGCTTCTAGGTTCCCGGATAGCACCGCATGTCGCTGGCAGCGCCAGCTGGAAAGCCACTTGGCGCGGGTTGAAGGAAAAGCTCGATTTACAAGCCGAAGCCCAACTCAACAATATAAAAATCTCGCTTCCGCCACCGCTTGATTTTGCCAGCGGGTTTCCCGAAAAGCTTACCGTTCAAACCGAGCCAAGCACCCGCGACAAGCTATCGCTTTCCTTGAGCATGGCTAATCAAGCCAATGGAAAATTAATTTTTGCTCGCAATGAAGAGGCATGGCGTTTTGTCATGGGACGAATTGGCCTGGGAGAAGAGCGCGGGTCCGCACCCAAGGATAACGGGCTACATGTCCATGCTCGCATCCAAAATCTCGATCTCGACCAATGGCGGCCCTATTTTGAAGGAGCTTCGACAGGCGGTTTGGAGTTGCTTAGTCGCGTGAGCGCCGATGTGAAGTCGTTGAGTCTGTTTAACCGTAAACTTGGGAACCAATATCTGGATTTTTCACGTCAAGGAGATATGTGGAGTGGGATCGTCAGCGGAGATTCGCTGTCTGGCAATGTAAAATATTCTGGAAAAGGATCTGCCGCGCGCCTTGAATTGGATCTCGCGCGCCTGACCTTGCCGGACAAACAGCCGCAGCACGGTAGCGCGGAGGAAAACGCCGATCCGCGCCGCTTGCCCACGGTGCTACTGCGCAGCAAATCTTTTAGCCTGCAAAATAAATCCTTGGGTGAATTGGATTTTTCAGCCGCGCCAGACGCATCGGGCTGGGCTATTCAGCGCTTGAATTTAACGCGGCCGGAAATGAAATTAAATGTCAGCGGCAATTGGCGCCTGGTCAATGACAAACACAGCAGTGAATTTACCATCGGCTTCCATAGCAGCGACGTGGGCAAAACCATGGAAGCCTTCGGCGTGCCCGACCAGTTAGCGGGAGGTCAGGTGGAAGTGAAGTCGAAACTGGTTTGGCCAGGCGCTCCGGCCGCACCGCAATTGGCGACATTAAACGGCAACGTCGAGATAAGCGCCAATAAAGGACGTTTCCTGCAAGTGAAACAAGGCGCTGGCCGTTTATTCGGTCTTTTGGACTTAAGCGCCATCAACCGTTATCTCACTTTCGATTTCTCTCCAGTTTTTGGCAAAGGCTTTATCTATGACCGCATTGAAGGCCAAATAAATATCGAAAAGGGCAACGCTTATACGCACGATTTTTTGATCCGTGGCCCGGCCACGGAGTTAAGCGCCAATGGCAGGGTCGGTTTGGTCGCCGAGGATTTTGATCTCAAGATTGAATTGCAACCGAGATTAAGCGACAGCGTGACGCTCGCCACCTGGGGCGTATGGGGCCCGCAAGTGGCGGCGGTGGTGCTGGCGGTGCAGAAAATTTTCAAGAAACAAATCGCCGCGGGTACCCGCATCACCTATGTGGTCAAGGGACCGTGGGAGCATCCGGAAATCACTAAGTCAGTCAGACAGCATGCGGCGGTGAACGTACCGACAAAAGCGGGTGAATGAAATTGTTAATCGGTGATATGCTAACGGCATGCAATTGTTTTTTATTTTTCTGGCCGCATTATTCTTTATCTAAATCATTTCATGGCGGTCATGTTTATCAAAACTGAACACAAATTACGTCCGCAGGGAGCGCGGTTATGACGCGCGTGGCCGCTATTCAGATGGCTTCCGGGCCCATGGTGCCATCCAATCTTGCCGAGGCCGAGCGCTTGATTAAAGCCGCCGCCAACGCTGGCGCGCAGTTGCTGGTGCTGCCCGAGAATTTCGCCATCATGCCGATGAAGGACGCCGACCGCTTGGCCGCCGCCGAGCATGAAGGTCATGGCCCGATTCAGGATTTTCTAGCGGCGCAAGCACGCTTACACCGCGTGTGGTTGGTTGGCGGAACGATTCCCTTGGTGACAAAAGTGGCGGATAAAGTGCGCGCCGCCTGTTTACTGTTCAATGACCGCGGCGAGCGCGCTGCGCGTTACGACAAAATGCATTTGTTCGACGTCAGTCTCGACAACGGTGAACAATATCACGAATCGAAAAACTTCGAACGCGGCGATGACGTGGTCGTGGTCGATACGCCTTGCGGACGTTTGGGTTTGACCGTGTGTTACGACCTGCGTTTTCCAGAACTTTTTCGACGCTTATTGGATAAAGGCGCGGAAATTTTTACCGTACCTTCGGCGTTCACCGCGCACACGGGCAAGGCGCATTGGGAAGTCTTGGTGCGCGCCCGCGCCATCGAAAATTCGGCCTATGTCGTGGCCGCGGCGCAAGGCGGTTATCACGCCAGCGGCCGCGAAACGCATGGCGATAGCATGATCGTGGGGCCTTGGGGGGAAATTCTTAATCGTTTGCCGCGCGGTTCCGGCTATGTCATGGCCGATTGCGACCGCACGCGCTTACAGGGCGTGCGCACCAGCTTGCCCAGCATCCAACATCGAAGGCTGCGCGCATGAGCGAAGCACTGTTGGCGGTGGCGAAAAAATCCTTGCTCGAGCCCGCGGGTATCGGTGAGCAGGAATTAACGCGCTTGATGGGGCGCCTGCTCAGCGGCCGCGTGGATTATGCCGATCTTTATTTTCAATACAGCCGTCATGAGTCATGGTCGCTGGAGGAGGGCAAGGTTAAGTCCGGTAGCCACAATATCGAACAAGGCGTGGGCGTGCGCGCCGTGGTCGGCGAGAAAACCGGCTTTGCCTATTCCGATGAAATCATTTTACCCGCCTTGCTCGATGCCGCGAACAGCGCGCGTGCCATCACGCAACAGGGTACGGCCGGTAACGCACCCGCCGTGTTTCGCGCCGCCGCGGGACTTAAGCTTTACCAGCCAGCCGATCCGCTCGCGAGCTTGGCCGACGACGCCAAGGTCAAGTTGTTGGAGCGTGTCGAAGCCGTGGCGCGCGCGCAAGATCCACGCGTGAAGCAAGTGATGGCGAGTCTTGCCGCGGTGCACGAAGTGGTGCTGATAGTGCGCTCGGACGGCGTGATCGCGGGCGATGTGCGGCCCTTGGTGCGGCTTAACGTGACCGTCATCGTCGAGCAAAACGGCCGGCGTGAGCAAGGCAGCCACGGCGGCGGCGGACGCGTCACGTACGGTTATTTTTTCCAGGAGGATCACGCGCTCGCGTATGCGCGCGAAGCGGTGCGCCAAGCTTTGGTGAACCTCGAGGCGGTGGATGCGCCAGCGGGCGTGATGACGGTGGTGCTCGGCTCGGGTTGGCCGGGAATTTTATTGCACGAGGCCATCGGTCACGGACTCGAAGGCGATTTCAATCGCAAAGGCACTTCGGCCTTCGCCGGACAGCTCGGCGAACGCGTGGCGGCAGCGGGTATTACCGTGGTCGACGATGGCACGCTGCGTGAGCGGCGCGGTTCGCTCAATGTCGATGACGAAGGCACGCCCACGCAGAAAACCGTGTTAATCGAAAATGGCATTCTGAAAGGCTACATGCAGGACACGCTCAATGCGCGCCTGATGGGCGTCGCGCCCACGGGTAACGGGCGGCGCGAGTCCTACGCGCATCTGCCGATGCCGCGCATGACGAATACTTATATGTTGCCCGGTCAACACGATCCGCAGGAAATCATCGCCTCGGTCGACAAAGGTTTGTACGCGGTTAATTTTGGCGGCGGGCAAGTGGATATTACTTCGGGCAAATTCGTGTTCTCCGCTTCCGAAGCTTATCTTATCGAAAATGGAAAAATCACGCGCCCAGTCAAAGGCGCAACATTAATCGGCAACGGTCCGGATGTGCTCACGCGCGTGTCCATGCTCGGCAACGATCTTAAGCTCGATCCGGGCGTCGGCACTTGTGGCAAGGAAGGCCAGAGTGTACCCGTGGGCGTCGGTCAGCCGACGTTAAAGATCGACGGACTGACCGTGGGAGGAACCCAAGGTTGAATAACTTGCCCGTGACCAGCCCCACCGTGGCCGATGAAGCGACACGCGAACGCCTGGCGTCCGTCATTGAATTGGCATTGGCCGAAGCCAAAAAATCCGGCGCCAGCGCCGCCGAAGCTGGCGTGAATATCAGCCAAGGTTTGTCGCTGACCGTGCGTTTAGGCGAAGTCGAAACGGTCGAGCACACGCGCGATAAAGGGTTGGGACTCACGGTTTATTTCGGACAACGCACGGGCTCGGCCAGCACCACGGATTTAAGCCCGGCCGCGCTGCGCGACACGGTGCGCGCGGCGTGCACCATTGCTAAATACACCGCGGAAGATGATTGCGCGGGTCTGGCCGACCCCGAGCGCTTGGCGAAAAATTTTCCCGATCTCGATTTATATTATCCGTGGAATCCAGCCATGGAACAGGCGATTGAATTAGCGCGCGTGGCCGAGACCGTGGCGCGCAACGCCGATGCGCGCATCACCAATTCCGAGGGCGCGAGCCTGTCCACGCATGAAGGTTTGGAAGTCTATGGAAACACGCACGGATTTCTTGGTAAAGCGGTGGGCACGCGTCATAGCCTTTCCTTGAGCGTCATCGCCGAGGATGAGGGTGGCATGCAGCGTGATTATTGGTATACCGTGGCGCGCGATGCTAAGGCCTTGGATGCGCCAGAAGCGGTAGGGTGCGAAGCCGCGCACCGTAGCCTGCGCCGTCTCGGCAGCCGCAAACTTTCCACGCGCACTTGCCCGGTGCTTTATGAGGCGCCGATTGCCTCCAGCCTGTTATCGCATTTTGTCGGCGCCATACGCGGTTCCAGTCTTTATCGACAGGCGTCCTTTTTGCTGGATCATCTGGGTAAACCGATATTTTCCGATTTCGTGCGCATTCATGAGCAACCGCATCTCAAGCGCGCGCTCGGGAGCAGCGCGTTTGATAGCGAGGGCGTTGCCACGCAAGCGCGCGATCTGGTAAGCGCTGGAGTGTTGCAAGGCTACGTGCTCGATTCCTATTCCGCGCGCAAACTAAAAATGGCAAGCACGGGTAACGCGGGTGGCGTGCACAATCTCACTATCGAACCCGGCCCAGACAATTTCCAAGCGTTGTTACAGCGCCTGCATACTGGTTTACTGGTGACCGAGCTCATCGGTTTCGGCGTCAACACCGTCACAGGAGATTATTCACGTGGCGCCGCCGGTTTCTGGGTCGAAAACGGTGAGATCCAGTATCCCGTTGAAGAAATTACCATCGCGGGGAACCTCAAAGACATGTTTCGCCACATCGTCGCCGTCGGTAACGATGTCGATATCTGCGGTAACATCCGCAGCGGATCGATTCTAATAGAAAATATGACGGTGGCCGGGGGATAATGTGAAATCATATATAGAATCAATTCTTGCAGTAAATTAGTTTCTGACGACCATTAAATAGATTCAGATTATTTCCAAACGCAAGCCAGCAATTTCGCTATAACAGGGAAAACTGTTGTATACATGTTTTTCTCCCAAGGTAAGCTGGCGTAATTCTATTTTTACGACATTCGCATAAATTTTTTTAAATCCCACCAAATTTAGAATGAGGAGTCAAACATGAAGAAATTATTACTGTTAATAAATCTGAGCTTGATGGTGGTGTTGTCCGCGTGCGCGAGCATGTCGCAGCAAAGCACCAAAGCCAGCTCTGATAAGCCTATTTATTGGATAGGTTTGGACGGGAAGTTTGTTAGAGATTCCTATGGATCTTGTGTACGCACGATTGAATGGAAGCAAGATTTAGCTCTGGCCGAGTGCGAACCGGGCATGGCTAAAAAAGCCAAAGCCATTGAACCCGCGCCAGCTGCTACTGTTTCAGCGCCCGTCGCCAAGTCTGTGCCGAGGCCCCAAGCCACGACGGAAAAAGTCACGCTTAAGGCGGGCGCCGTATTTGATGTCGGCAAGGCCGATCTGAAACCAGCGGGCAAATCGGAGTTGGATGCACTGGTCGGTAAGCTCAAAGACAGTAATACCCAAATCGAGCAAATGAGCATTACTGGGCACACCGATTCGGCGGGTGCTAGTGAATACAACCGTCAGTTGTCCGAACGCCGCGCAGAAGCGGTGAAGGCCTACCTGGTATCTAAAGGTTTGAATGGCGATCGCATTATGACGCAGGGCGCTGGGGCTACCCAGCCGGTTGCGAGCAATAAAACCGCCATGGGCCGCGCGCAAAATCGACGTGTCGATATCGATATTAAAGCGCAGCGGACAACAACACCTGCCAATTAAGGTTGAGATAAATTAACTAAGTTCAGCGGCGTGTCTATCAATCTCCGCAGCTATCTGATCTTATGCTGCGGCTAAGATGATGGACGCGTCGATCTGGGCTTATGTCCTTCGTCAGTATCTTGGTTCACCCTAGCCTCGTTGTTTTGCGCTAACTCAATTTCACCCTGAGTCCGTTGCTGCACAGCGTTGTGTGTACAACGTTAAAATTTTACTTTGCGCTCCTGTGCCAGTCCTCTACACTCAGCTGGTATAGGAAAAAACTTCCATGGCCAGAGCGCGGCGACAAAAAAAACCGGATCATCTCAAACTCGTCCTAGCGGCGCTTGAGACTGGCGATATCGCCAATGTTCAACCGATCCTAGCTGATCTGCATCCAGCCGATATTGCCAATGTCCTAGAGGGTTTGCCCCCGGAACAACGTGCCGCGGTGTGGGCGCAGGTTGTTGTCGAGCAGCGCGGCGAGGTATTGCTGGAACTGCCCGAGACGGTGCGCGCCGATCTGGTCAAGCTCATGGACGATCAGAGCTTGGTGGCGGCCGCGCATACTCTCGATATCGATGATATAGCCGACCTCATCCCCGACCTGCCGGATGAAGTCATCGCCGAAATTCTTTTTGCCCTCGACAAACAAGATCGTCAGCGCCTCGACGCGGTATTGTCCTACCCCGAGGATACCGCGGGTGGTTTGATGAACGTTGATGCCGTGACCGTGCGCGAAAATATTAATGTCGAAGTGGTGCTGCGTTATCTGCGTCGCCGTGGCGAGCTGCCCGAGCATACCAATCAACTTTTTGTCGTCGATCGCAGTGATCGCATTATCGGCGCCTTGCCCATTGCCAAACTGCTGACTACGGAAACGCGCGCGCGGGTATCGCAAATCATGGAGCGCGAAGTGGTGAAATTTGCCTCGCTGACCGCCGACAAAGAAGTGTCCGCGGCATTCGAGCGCTACAATCTTATATCCGCGCCAGTCGTGGATGAAAACAATCGCTTGCTGGGACGCATTACGGTGGACGACGTCGTGGACGTCATCCGCGAAGAAGCGGAACGCGCGGTCATGGCGCCCGCGGGTTTGTCGGAAGACGAGGACATTTTGGCGCCCGTGGTGCGCACCACGCGCAAACGCGCGATTTGGCTGGGCATCAATCTCGTTACCGCTTTTATCGCCTCCGCCGTCGTTGGGCTTTTTGAGCAAACCATCGCCAAAGTAGCGGTGTTGGCGGTCATGATGCCGATCGTGGCGGGCATGGGCGGCAACGCGGGTACCCAGACATTGACGGCGGTGGTGCGTGGCTTGGCGCTCGGCATTGTGACCGAAGCCAATGCGCGCGTGGTGCTGATCAAGGAACTGATGGTGGGTATGTTAAATGGCTTGTTGTGGGCATTTACCGTTGGCATTGTTACGATTATTTGGCATGACAACTATCTTGTGGCGCTGGCTTTAGCCTTGGCCATGATCATTAATCTGGCATTTGCCGCGCTTACTGGAGTGCTTATCCCGATAATTGTACGCCGCATGGGCGTCGACCCCGCTGTCGCCAGTGGCGTCATTCTTACCACCGTTACCGATGTAGTTGGTTTTTTTGCTTTTTTAGGCCTAGCCACGCTGTTTTTGACTTAAGGTCTGTTGGTTAAGCCGCCCCAAAATACCCGTATAAAGCTCTAAATCGGCCTTTTATCTGGCGACTTTGCTCCTGGCACTGGCGTGTGCCATATTTATTTAAGAGGAGCCTTACATGTTACCCAACGCCATACAGCTGATTAGCCAAGCGATTAAAGATAAACGCTGCATCGCTATTCGTTACCACGATCAACGCCAGATCCGGGTAGTGGAGCCGCACGCGATTTATACCGATGAACGCGGCGAATTGGTGATGGATTGTTATCAGACACGTGGCTATTCCGCATCCGGACGTCCGCCACCGTTTTGGCGCCCGTTTCGCATGAAAAAAATCACCGCGGTATCGGTGCTCAAGGAAACATTTCAGCCGCGTATTACCGAAGGCTTCAGCGCCAATCGCTTAAAATATCGCAGTGGATTGGTCGCCATCGTGCAGGACAGTCAACCGACCTTTGGATACGTTTATCCCGCGCAGACCACGGAAGTCGGTCCGCATCTCCCCAAGTAACCCCAATCGCCGCGCTGAGCGCGGCGATTAATTTAGTGATCGAGTTTTTCCACCAGCGCGTGTACTTCGCGCGTATTACGCATATTCAACAAACGTTGCACTGAACGGTTAAGCTTGCCAGCATGGCTCTGGAGCACGATTTTTTTAACTTCCAGCAAGGTCGCTGGATGCATGCTGAATTCGGTGAGCCCCATTCCTAACAGCAAACGCGTATAGCGTGGATCTCCCGCCATTTCGCCGCACATGGCCACGGGGATGCGCGCTTTTTTACCGGCTTCGATGGTGAGCGAAATCAAGCGCAATACCGCGGGATGCAGCGGATCGTAAAGATAGTTGACGGCGTCGTCGACGCGGTCGATAGCGAGCGTGTATTGGATAAGATCGTTGGTGCCGATGGAGAAAAAATCCAGATAAGGCGCGAACAAATCCGCGGAGATCGCCGCCGCGGGTACTTCGATCATGCCACCGATGGGAATTTTAGGATTGAATTTTATCCGCTTTCGCTTTAGTTCGCTTTTGGTTTCGGCGATGAGATCGAGCACTTGAAAGAGTTCGTCTTGGCTCGACAGCATCGGGATCATCATTTTTACTTGGCCGTAAACCGATGCGCGCAAAATCGCGCGCAACTGTGGGCGGAATATCGACGTGTCATGCAAGCACAAGCGCACCGCGCGCAGGCCCAAGGCTGGATTGATGGTAATGGCCGTGCCCGCGCGTCCGCCATCGACTTGTTTATCGGCGCCAAGATCGAGCGTGCGAATGGTCACGGGTTTTTTCGGGAGCGCCTTGACTACCTTAACGTAGGCGCGGAATTGTTCTTCTTCACCAGGCGGTTCGGCGCGATTCATGAATAGAAATTCAGTGCGATACAAACCGATGCCTTCAGCGCCCGCTTGCGCGGCCGCGCGCACGTCCGCGGGTAATTCAATGTTGGCCAATAAATGAATGCGGCGTTTATCGTTGGTGATGCCACGGCTGGTTTTAATCCGGTTAAGTTCTTGGCGTTGCCGCAGAATATTTTTTTGGCGCTTATTATATTCCGCAACGATGGAAGCATCGGGCGCGACGATGAGCATGCCGCGCTTGCCGTCGATGATGATTTCCTCGCCTGGCCGTATGTATTGCGTGGCGCTATGCGCCGAAACGATGGCAGGAATGCCGAGACTGCGCGCGAGAATCGCGGTATGCGATATCGGCCCACCCAGGCTAGTCACAAAGGCGCGAATGCGATTGTGCTTGAGGATGACGGTGTCGGCGGGGGTTAAGTCATCTGCCACCACGATCTCGCCTGGCGACATTTTTTCATGTTCGTCGTAATTTTGTTGCAATAAATTACGCAGGATGCGATTGACCACTTGGTTGACGTCGATTTTTTTATTGCGTAGGTAGTGATCGTCCATTTGCTCGAACATGGCGCTCAAGGCGTCGCGTTGCGTTTTTAAGGCCCATTCGGCGTTGCATTGCTGTTGGCGCATGATTTCAATCGGCGCCATGGAGATCATTTTGTCGTCCAGCATCAGTAAATGCGCGTCCAGAAAGCTGGTGGCTTCGGGAGGCGCGTTCGCGGGAATGTGCGCGCGAATCTCCATGAGTTGGCGGCGCGAGGCGTCGATGGCGCGTTGGAAACGCGCGACTTCGTCTTCAAGATATTCGCGCGGGATGACGTATTCGGGAATTTCGGGGAGTTCGCGCTGCAACACGAAGGCTTTGCCTATGGCAATGCCGTCGCTCACGCCAGTGCCGTAGAGCGCTAGCATGACGTTCTTAAGGTGAACGAGTGCAAGGCGCGTGGTTTCATTTATTCGCTTTCTCCAAAGCGGTTGCTAATGAGTTCAGTCAGCGATTCCATGGCTTTTTTTTCATCCTTGCCATCGGCGCACAATTCCAATTCCGCGCCCTTGGCCGCGGCCAGCATCATGATGCCCATGATGCTTTTACCGTTGATTTGCTGGCCATTGCGTTTCAGCGTGATCTCGGAGGTGAATTCCGAGGCCAGCCCGACAAATTTGGCCGAGGCGCGCGCGTGCATGCCGAGTTTATTAATGATGATGATTTTCTGGCAGCGCATTAGCGGTTTTCCTGCGTCTTGGATGGATTGGCGGCGCAAATAATACCGCCGCTGCCACCGCTCAATGCCTTATCGATGAGGTCGTCCATTTTAAGATGGCGGTAATTTAGCACGCGCAATAACATCGGCAGGTTGATGCCAGTGATGAGTTCAATTCGTCCGCGCGCCAATTGGTGACAAGCGACATTGGTGTGGGTGGCGCCGTATACATCCGCCATGATCAATGCGCCGTCGCCGGTGTCGACTTTTTGGATGCTTTCGCGCAACAAGGCGCTGATGCGTTCGGGCGGCGCCTGATAGTCCAAATCCATGGTGACAAGTTGCGCCGGTTGTTTGCCCAGGGTGTGCACCGCCGCGGCCATCAAGCCAGCGCCTAAATTTTTTTCCGCTAATATGACTAAGCCTATCATTTCAATTCCCGATGACGTACTTGTGTTTTAATGCCTCTTTCCGAAAAGTATTCAGCCAGGCGCCGCACCAAATAAACCGAACGATGTTGTCCGCCCGTGCAACCGACGGCGATGCTGAGATAAGTGCGGTCTTCGCGCTCGAAACGCGGCAGCCATTTTTCCAGGAAAGCGCGGATCTCGTTGAACATTTCTTGCGCCTCGGCGCTTTGCTCGAGAAACTTCACGACCGGTTCGTCCAAGCCGCTGTATTGGCGTAATTCGGGTTGCCAATAAGGATTGGGCAAACAACGCACGTCAAACACGTAATCGGCATCAAGCGGCGTGCCATGTTTGTAACCGAAGGATTCAAAAAACAAGGTGAGCCCCGCAGTTTCCTCGCCGCGCGCGAAATTGCGTACTTGCGTGCGCAGTTCATGCGGCGTGGTATGCGTGGTGTCGATGCGCATGGTTGCCGCCAGCGACAACGGTTCCAACATTTTTTTTTCCAACATTATCGCTTCGATCAGGGAAGTTTGGTGATCCAACATGGGATGCTTGCGCCGCGTCTCTTTGAAGCGTTTAACCAAAATGGAATCCTCCGCTTCCAAAAAAATAACGCGATAGTGAACGCCGAGCTTGCGTAATTCTTCCAGGCTTTTAGGAACATCGGCCAGGAATGCGCGGTTGCGCACATCCAAACCGATGGCGACGTTGAGGATGGCATGGTTGCGCATGCTCTCTAGCATGCCCGCGAAATGCGGCAGCAAGGCGGCCGGTAGATTATCGATGCAATAGAAGCCCGCGTCTTCGAGGGCTTGCAAGGCGATGGTCTTGCCCGATCCGGACAGACCGCTAACGATGAAAAAACTCATTTAATCGACTTTGTTGCGGGCTTTGCGCAGCGCATCGTTGGCGAGCGCGCCGCGTGGCGGTGACCGGTCGTCAGTGCTAGCGTTGTTCATGTGTTCTTGATGGCGCTTGATAAAATCATCCAGCGGATCGAAGCCCCACATGCGCAAAATATAGGCGCGCGTGGCCGCTTCCACTAATACCGCCAAATTACGGCCCGGTCCGACAAACAAGGCGACTTCGGGAACATCGACATCGAGAATGGTGCGCGTCATTTGTTTGGTTTGCAGCCGGTCAATCTTGCTTATTTTTTGACCTTGCGTGGTTTCCAGTCTAACGATCAAATGCAATTTCTTTTTATGCCGCACCGCGGTTTCGCCGAACATGAGGCGTATATCGAGAATGCCGAGACCGCGCACCTCGAGATAATCCGACAACAGCGTGGGGCACTGTCCCACCAGTACGTCCGGACCAACGCGCACGAATTCAACCGCGTCGTCGGCGATCAAGCGGTGATTGCGTGACAGCAGTTCCAGCGCCAACTCGCTTTTACCAATTCCAGATTCGCCCGTGATCAATACGCCCATGCCCATGACTTCCATGTACACGCCATGCACCGTCACGCGTGGGGCGAGCGCCCGGGTTAGGTAATACTGAAGATGATCGATGACCACGGGGCTTGGCAGCGACGAAGACAGCAAGACGCGTGGGGCGGCGTCGGCGGCGGAAATAAAATCGGCTGAGATTTTTTTATCGTTGGCGATGATGACGACGGAAGTTTTTTCGCAGGTAAATAAATTACGGATGGCTTGCGCGCGTTCGCTATTGTCCAGTTGCGCGAGATAATCTAGCTCGGCCTCGCCCAATACTTGTATGCGATTGGGATGGACGAAATTAAGGTGTCCCACCAGCGCCATGCCCGGGAATTTGGCGGTCGTGGGCTCCAGCAGCCGCTTCATTCCCGCTTGGCCGGCAATCCACTTAAGTTTCAGTGGGCCCGATTCCGCCTCGAACAAGTCGTTAGCGGTGACGAGCGGGGTCGTCATGGCGTCGATGCGCGACGCGGTTTTCAGTTTGGATGAAGCGTCAGCCGATTTTTTTTTCCGTGATTTGCGCCGCAAGTGACGATGGCCTCGTTCGTGGTGATAAAAACCATTTCGCCGGAAAATTCATGCCGCGGAGATTTTCCGTTGCATAGTCCGGCCTCAGGACGGAGGTCATTGTAACAGGAACCGAGCGCAAAAATCCTTCGTCTTATCCGCGTCCTAACCGTTGGATTGCTTAATTTTAAATATCAATAACGGTCTTGGTTTTTACGGCGCCTGTTTTTTAATCGACCCTTCGCCACGATGGTGACTGCTGGTTTTTTCCTTGTGCTTGAGCACTTGGCGGTCGAGCTTGTCGGCCAATGAATCGATGGCGGCGTACATATCGGCGCCCTCGGCGTCGGCATGCAATGCGGCGCCGCGGGTATGCACGGTGGCTTCGGCGGTATGACGGTTCTTTTGCACGCCCAACACCACATTGGTATTGGTGACGTGGTCGAAATGTTTTTGAATGCGGCCGATTTTTTCGGAGGCGTAGAGGCGCAAGGATTCGGTGACTTCCATTTGATGTCCGCTGACCGTGATTTGCATAAAAGTTCTCCGATTGTATTTAGACGAGTGATTTTCGTTGGTTGGAAGGCGGAATGTTCATGGATTCGCGATACTTAGCGACGGTGCGGCGCGCGACGTTGATGCCTTGCTCCGCCAGTATCTCGGCGATTTTACTGTCACTGATGGGCTTCGCTGGCAATTCGTTTTCCACCATTTTTTTAATGATCGAACGGATGGCAGTGGCCGAGCAGGTACCGCCATCGGCGGTGGCCACGTGGCTGGAAAAGAAATATTTAAGTTCGAAGATACCGCGCGGAGTCAGCATGTATTTATTGGTGGTGACGCGCGAGATGGTGGATTCGTGCATGCTCACGGTTTCAGCCACGTCGTGCAGCACCAGCGGTTTCATGGCTTCGGCGCCGTGATCGAAAAAAGCACGCTGACGATCGACGATGGTGCGCGATACCTTAAGTAAGGTTTCATTGCGCGAAGTGAGGCTCTTGATGAACCAGCGCGCTTGTTGCAGCTGGTCTTGCAAATAACGGTTGTCGGCGCTGGAATCGCCGCGATGAATCATTTTTTCGTACTGACGGTTGATGCGCAACCGCGGCGAAACGTCGGAGTTCAGTTCCGCGCGCCAGATGCCGCGGACTTTTCTGACGATGATATCGGGAACGACATAGCTGGCTTGCGTGGAAGCCACCGAGTTTCCCGGTCGCGGGTTGAGGTGCTGAATGATCTCGATGACCGGTTGCAATTCCTCGGCGGACAGTTTCAGGCTGCGGCGCAATTGGGTGTAGTCGCGATTGGCCAGCAGCGCTAAGTTTTGAGTCGTGGCCAGGTTGAAAGCGGCTTTCAGGCCCGCGGAATCGGGCGGCAGCATCTTCAATTGTAATTGCAGACATTCGGCCAAATCACGCGCGCCCACGCCGATCGGGTCGAAGTTTTGAATTTGATGCAATACTGCTTCGATCTCGTCGATTTCGATCTGCAGAGTTTTGCTCAGGGCTTGCTGAATTTCTTCCAACTTGCAAGAAAGATAGCCGTCCTCGCTGATGGCGTCGATAAGAGCCATGGCGATTTGTTTGTCGTTGTCGGAAAACGGCGTCATTTGCATCTGCCACAGCAAATGATCGCGCAGAGTCAGCGGCAGGCTGTTGCGCGCGTCGATGTCGGGGAAGTCGTCGTCGGAGTCGTTGCGGCTGCCTGTGGGCGCGGTCATGGACTCGAAATTTTCGGTCCAGTCATTGTTGGCCTCGTCGTTGGCTTCGACGTCGGTGACCGACATGTCGTTTTCTTCGAAGCTATCGCTGTCGGTGGATTCGGTGGCGGTTTCGCTAACGCTGTTATCGCCGTCGACTTTAACATCCGCGGCGTCGTCTTCTTTTTCGTTTTCTTCCAGCAGCGGATTGCTTTCGAGCGCTTCCTGGATTTCTTGTTGCAGTTCGATGGATGAAAGCTGCAGCAGCCGAATCGCTTGCTGCAGCTGGGGAGTGATGGTTAAGTGCTGACCGAGTTTAAGATCAAGTGACTGCTTCATATTGCGGAAAGTTCTTGTGTGATGAGCGACTCACTCCGCCCTGGCGTAATTTGTTTGTACCTGAAAGTTTAGTCCATATTATCGGAGAGGAGGGACAATGCCTAACTTTGTCCAACACCGTCTATACTTAGCTATCTTGACCAATTCATTTTAAAGGCGAAAATCTTCGCCTAAATATACCTTTTTAACCGCATCATTATACAAGATATCATTCGGTACACCGGACGTTAACACCCGCCCGTCACTGAGTATGTACGCACGGTCGCATATTTTCAGGGTTTCGCGCACGTTATGGTCGGTGATCAATACGCCAATACCGCGTTTTTGCAAATGTTTAATGAGTTGCTGAATTTCCACCACCGAAATCGGATCAACGCCCGCGAACGGTTCATCTAATAATATAAAGCGCGGCGTCGTTGCCAACGCGCGCGCGATTTCGACGCGGCGGCGCTCGCCACCCGACAGACTGATGCCCATGGTGTCGCGGCGCGCGGTGATATTCAGGTCGTGCAGCAATTCTTCCAGACGCTCGGCGCGCTCCGCCTTGGAAAGATTGGCGCGTGTTTCGAGAATCGCCATGATGTTTTCGGCCACGGTCAGATTGCGAAACACGGATGGCTCTTGCGGCAAGTAACTCACGCCCAGATGCGCGCGACGGTGCATGGGCAGGCGGGTAAGATCGGTTTTATCCAAGCGGATCGTGCCCGTGTCCATGGGCACCAGTCCCACGATCAAATAAAAGCACGTCGTTTTGCCCGCGCCATTGGGACCCAAGAGGCCGACGATTTCGCCGCTATGAACTTCCAAGGAAACGTCTTTCACGACCTGACGCCCTTTATATTCTTTAGTGAGCCGGTCCGCGGTCAGCATGCTGGCCGATTCAGCGGCGCTCGAGCGCTTGCTCTTTTTTGGTTTAGTGGCGGGCGTGGCGGTGGCCATGAGTGATTTAAGGTTTAACGGACGATCCCGACTCTTTAGATTGTTTTTTCGGTTGTATGACGGCATGCACCCGGCCGTCGCTTTTTTCATTACCCGCGGCGTTTAAACTTTTGCTGTTAAGATCGTAATGCAGCACGTCGCCGGTGAAAAGATCTTGAGCCCGCTGTACGCTGACATCCCCCATCATATCAAGTTTCTTGTCCAAAACATGGTAGTCGATGCGATTGGCCTCGGCTTGGATTTCCTCGGTTTGCGCGCTGGCTTGTTGATGCAGTTTCGCCGGTTTGCCCGTGGCGCGGATAAACTCGGTTTGATGTTCGCGCGTGCGAATCTCGACGCGGTCGGCGCGTATCGACAAGCGCCCTTGTTGCGCTTCCACGTTTCCCGTGTAAATCGCTATGCCGGTTTTTTCATTGGCTTCCACCGAGCGGGCGTTGATGCGCAGCGGCTCATCGGCGTCGCTTTCAATGGCCTGAGCGGCTGTCGCGTTGGTCAGACAGAATGAAAAAAATAACGAAAACCAAATTCGATGGAAGCGCTCAGATAGTTTCATGGGCTTTGCTTATCGAGCAAAATCTTCATGCTGTCGGTGCGGATTTCACCGCCAGCGTTTTTCGGATCTTTGCCGCGCGCCGATACCACGTTGCCGCGCATGAGTATTTCGTTGCCCGCTTTAGGCATCCAGCCAGTGTCGGCGCGCGTGTGCACGGGCGCTTGTCCTTCGCGATATTGGATTAAATAAGGTTGGGTAAGTTCAGAGCTGCCGTCATCGCCGTAATGAACCAACCAAGTTCCGGATAGCACATAGCGCGGCCGCCCCTGCTCGCTCATGACGGTGGTATTGAAATTTTGAATCGTGTAATCCGGATCGTGCCGGGTTTTACCGTCGAAAACTTTCTCTGGCATGCTGACCGAATGCGTTAGCCACCACGAGCCTACCGCCAGAAGCAGCAAAGTACCCGCGATAGCGGCGCGTTTGGCGTCAAGAATCATTTTCCCGTCTTGGATTTACTCGGCGTGGAAAAATATTTTTCCATGGCCAGGTGATAGTTTCCTTGCGCGTGCAAAATCATTTCGCACACTTCGCGTCCCGCGCCATAGCCGCCTATGCTCGGCGTCGTCCAGTGCGCGTATTTTTTAGCCAACGCGTGCGCGTTTTGCGGCGCCACCGCGAGGCCGGCTTGCAGCATGATCGGCAGGTCCACGACGTCGTCGCCGACGTAAGCGGTTTGCTCCGGTTTCAGCCGCAGCTTGGCGATCAATTGACGATAAATCGGCAATTTATCCAGGCACCCTTGATGAACGTATTTAATCCCCAAGTCTTTGACGCGATGCTTCACCACGCGCGAGCGGCGGCCGGTGATGATGCCCACGGCCACGCCATGCGCTTGCAGCATTTTGATGCCGTGGCCGTCGCGCGAGTTAAAGGCTTTGTATTCTTGGCCGTCGTCGCCGATCACCAGACGGCCGTCGGTCAGCACGCCGTCGACATCGAATAATAAGAGTTTAATCTTGGAAGCTAGGCTGAGAACCCGAGGATCGACTGTAAAATCAGGCGTGAGAATCTGGTTCATGTTTTGGCGTTATTCCGAGAATGAAGCCGATGACTTAATAAAATAGACAAATATTTCTCCGCGGAGTTTTTTAGATAACGCCCGCGCGGAACAGATCGTGCATGTTGAGTGCGCCGAGCACGCGATTGTTTTCATCCACCACGAATAGCCCGTTGATCTTGAGCGAGCGCATCAATTGCACCGTTTCCGCGGCGAGCCTATCGGCACGCGTGGTTTTGGGGTTGCGCGTCATGAGGTCGGTGATCTTGGCGCTGTAGACATCGATGTTGCGGCTCAATACGCGGCGTAAATCGCCGTCGGTGAAAATTCCCGCCAAGCGGCCATCGCTATCGACCACGGCTGTCATGCCCAAGCCTTTGCCCGTCATTTCCAACAGCGCTTCGCGCAAGCTGGCATCCAGCCCAACCTTGGGAATCGCGGAATCAGTGTGCATGATATCGGCGATGTAAAGTAATAAACGTCGGCCCAGGCTGCCCGCAGGGTGAGCGCGCGCGAAATCTTCGCGCGTGAAACCGCGCGATTTAAGCAACGTGACCGCCAAGGCATCGCCGATGGCCAGCGCCACGGTGGTGCTGGCGGTGGGCGCGAGATTATGTGGGCAAGCTTCTTTTTCGACGGCGGCGTTGAGCACTGCATCGGATTGTTTCGCGAGGCTCGATTTCAAGCCGCCGGTTAAGCCGATGAGTTTGACGCCCATGCGTTTGATGATCGGCAAGATCGTCAAAATTTCTTCGGTCTCGCCCGAGTTGGAAATGGCGATCACGATGTCCGCGGGTGTGATCATGCCAAGATCGCCGTGCGATGCTTCGCCCGGATGCACGAAGAAAGCGGGCGTGCCCGTGCTGGCCAAGGTGGCGGCGATTTTTCCACCGATGTGTCCCGACTTGCCCATGCCGATGACGATCACGCGTCCTGGGCAGGCAAGGATTAAACGGCAAGCTTCGGCGAACTGTCCATCGATACGATTGGCCAACGCGGTAAGCGCCTCGGCTTCGAGTTGAATGACTTCGCGTCCGAGTTGTTCGAGTGAAGCGCTGGATGTCATGGGTTTCGCGATTTAGCGTGGCTTGGGGTAATCTTGCGCCGAGTATATCGAAACATCCGCGATTATCCCATGGAGCCGATCGGCTTTCACAGCATTCTAATTTTGCTTAGCGTCGCCGTGATATTGGTTGCGCTGTTCCGCTATTTGCATCTGCCGCAAATTTTGGCGTATCTGACGGCGGGGATATTGGTCGGTCCATACGGTATGGCCTGGATACCCGACCTGGAAAGCACGCGCACCTTGGGCGAATTCGGCTTGGTGTTCCTTATGTTCACCATTGGCCTTGAGTTCTCGCTGTCCAAGCTGGTGGCGATGAAAACTATCGTCTTTGGTCTCGGCGGCGCGCAAGTATTGATTAGCACCGTGGTGTTCGGCGCGGCTGCGTGGTGGCTGGGCGTCGAGCCCGAGGGCGCCATTATCATCGGCGGCATGATGGCGATGTCGTCTACCGCCATCGTAATGAAAATGCTGGTCGAACAATTGGAGCAGACCTCGCGCCACGGTCGGCATGCGATAAGCGTGCTGTTGTTTCAAGATTTAGCGGTGGTGTTGTTCTTGATCTTGGTGCCCACGCTGTCCGGCGAATTCAAGCAGTCGGTGTCGGCCACGCTGAGCGGCGTCGTTATCAAAAGCACCTTGGTATTAATGGCGATTATATTTTTGGGACGCTGGTTGTTGCGGCCATTGTTTCATCAAGTCGCCTCCGCGCGGTTGCGTGAGTTTTTCATGCTCACGGTGTTGTTGCTCACGCTCGCGTCCGCGTGGGTTACGCAGATGGCGGGTTTGTCCTTGGCGCTTGGTGCATTTCTAGCGGGCATGATGGTGGGCGAGACCGAATATCGCCATCAAGTCGAAGGCGACATCATGCCGTTTCGCGATATTTTGCTGGGGCTTTTCTTTGTCACCATCGGCATGATGCTCGATCTCAGCATTCTGCGGCAGATGTGGCTGTGGGTGTTGGCCTGTGTCGCGGGAATTATTTTATTTAAAACCATTTTAATATTCGGCCTGGGAAAATTATTCGCTCTCGAAAATGGCGTGGCGTTTCGCACTGGATTGGTGCTGTCGCAAGTCGGTGAGTTTGCGTTTGCCTTGTTGTTGCAGGCCGATCAATTTAATTTGTTCAGCAAACCCGTGTCGCAAATTGTATTGGCCTCGATCATTTTAAGCATGATGATCGCGCCGCTTTTAGTGCGCCACAATGGCAATATCGCCAAGCGCATTTTTCCCAGTTATAACCGCGCGCGCGAAAGCAAGCTCGACGTGATTCGCGCCGAAGCGGGCAACACCGCGAAGCATGTCATCATCTGCGGATACGGCCGCAGCGGTCAGAATCTGGCGTGGATGTTGGAGCAAGAAGGCATCAGTTATTTCGCCTTGGATCTCGATCCAGTGCGCGTGCGCGACGCGCGCGACGCGGGCAAGCCCGTAGTGTATGGCGATGTCACGCGCCGCGATGTATTGGAAGCCGCGGGTCTTTCACGCGCCGTGGCCTTGGCCATTAGTTTTCACAACGTGGCGAGTTCACTCAAGATTTTGGAAATCACTCGCCACGCCAGCCGCAACATGCCCGTGATCGTGCGCACCATGGATGACGCCGACCTCGAACGGCTGAACGCCGCGGGCGCGACCGAAGTCGTGCCCGAGAGTCTGGAGGGCAGCTTGATGATGGGCTCGCACTTATTATTACTGCTCGGCATTCCGGTTTCGCGCATCGTGCGTCACGTGCGCGACGTGCGCCGCGACCGTTATCGCATGCTGCGCGGATTTTTTCATGGCGAGGACATGTTCGACGGCAAGGAAACCCACGCCTATCAGGAACGTTTGCACTCGATTACCTTGCCAGAAAAGGCTTATGCCGTGGGTAAATTACTCGTGGAGCTGAAACTGGAAGACGTCGACGTTAACGTAAGCGCGGTGCGCCGCGGTGGTATCCGCGGCCCCGAACCTGTGCCGAATACTCGGCTGGCGGCGGGCGATGTGCTGGTATTGTATGGCGCGCCCGAAGCTTTGGAGCAGGCGGAAAAAATTTTACTGGAAGGATAATGAAGGTGAAGTTCAAGGATCATTTCTCGCAGCACGCCGACGGTTACGCCAAACATCGCCCGGATTATCCCGCGGCGTTGTTTGAATTTCTGGCACAAACGGCGCCGCAACGTGAAATCGCTTGGGATTGCGGCACGGGCAATGGCCAAGCCGCGGTCGCATTGACCACGCATTTTGACCGTGTCATCGCCAGCGACGCGAGCGCGCAACAAATTCAAAACGCGCCCGCGCATGAAAAAATTAACTATTTGGTCGCTGCCGCGGAGCAAACCGAGATCGCATCGCGCTCCGTGGATTTGATTACCGTGGCGCAAGCTCTGCACTGGTTTCAATTCGAGGCGTTTTATAAGGAAGCCAAGCGCGTGTTAAAGCCCGCGGGTGTGATCGCGGCGTGGTGCTACGGCTTGAGCCGGATCAATCCCGAAGTCGATAAAGTGGTGCAACATTATTATACGAATATTGTGGGCGCCTATTGGCCGCCCGAGCGGCATTATATCGACGAAAAATATCATACTATTCCCTTTCCATTCGCCGAAGTGCCGACGCCGGAATTTCACATCAAGGTGGAATGGGATCTGAATGAATTCAGCGGTTATTTGGAGACTTGGTCTGCTACCCAGCGCTTTCAACAAAATAATCAGCAGAACCCGATTTCCATCGTGCGCCGCTTGTTGACCAAGGCGTGGGGCGCGACGCATGAACGGCGCGTGGTGCGCTGGCCGATTTATTTGCGCCTCGGTAAAGTATCGTTGTAGATAAAAGCGCGCGCCTAACAAAGTGAATATAATTTTGAACCGCCAGGATGCCAGGAAAAGCGATTTAAAGAATTTTCCTCCTGGCAATTAATTTCTTTTTGTTGGGCATTCTTAGTGGAACGCGAGAACAGGAAACAATTCATGTCGAAAAAGATTTTAGTGATACTGGGCCAACCGCAACGTCAGAGTTACGGCGGCGCCTTGGCCCAAGCTTACGTTGACGGAGCGCGCGAGGCCGGCGCCGAGGTAAAAGAATTATATTTAGGCGATATTAAATTCAACGCTTGCGCGGCTGGCGGTCCATCCGAGCTCGAACCCGAATTGTTGCAGGCTCAAGAAGCCATTAAATGGGCCGAGCATTTGGTGTTTGTTTATCCCATTTGGTGGGGCACGATTCCCGCCTTGCTCAAAGGATTCATCGAGCGCGTTTTTCTTCCCGGTTTCGCCATCAACTTTCGCGCGCATTCTCCTTTGTGGGATAAGCTTCTTTGTGGCCGCAGCGCGCGCTTGATCGTCACGCTCAACACGCCTTCATGGATTTATCGCTGGTACTTCGGCCGCCCCGGACACAACACCATGAAAAAAACCATTCTGCAATTTTGCGGGATTAAACCGGTGCGCATCACCGAAATTGGCCCGATGAAAAATTCGACGGACGAAAAGCGTAAGATGTGGTTGCAGCAAATTCGTTCGCTGGGAGTGAAACAAGCCTAATGCAGGTTGGGGTGAATGAATGAACCCTAGCGAGATGCTTGATGATTACATAACGGCGGAATACGCTGCGCTATTCCGCCCTACGGGTTAATATCTTTATATATATGCATTCGCATCACCATCATTCCGCGCATCACGACCATGTTCCATCGACGCATGGCGCCACGTGGCGTTGGGCGTTGATGCTGACATTAGGTTTTGCCTTAGTCGAAGCTTTCGGTGGATGGTGGTTCAACTCACTGGCTTTATTAGGCGATGCCGGGCACATGTTCTCGGACGCCGTGGCATTGGGATTGGCGGCTATCGCCGCATGGGTTAGTCGCCGTCCGCCTTCAGCCCAGCATTCCTATGGTTTGATGCGCGCCGAAGTCATCGCGGCTTTGCTGAATAGTTTATTGATGCTGGCGGTGGTGATCGGCATCGTGGTCGAAGCCATCAAGCGCTTGCAACAACCGCAACTGGTTTCGGGCGCCGCCGTCATGGGCATCGCCTTGATTGGCTTGGTAATCAATATCATCGTGGCACTGGTGTTAAGTCGCGGCGAGCACAACATGAATACGCGCGCGGCGCTGTTGCATGTGATCGGCGATTTGCTCGGTTCCGTCGCCGCCTTGATCGCGGGCGCGGTGATTTATTACACCGGCTGGATGCCGATCGATCCGATTTTGTCGCTGGTGATCTGCGCGCTGATTTTATATTCCACCTTGCGGCTGTTGCGCGATGCGTTGCATGTATTGATGGAAGGCGTGCCGCCGCATCTTGATCTGCGCGCCGTGGGTCAAAGCATGGCTGGCGTGAGCGGTGTCAGCTCGATTCATGATCTGCACATCTGGATGCTGTCCTCGGGCATGCCCGCGCTGTCGGCGCATGTGGTGCTGCAGCGCATGAGCGATTGGATCGGGATTTTGCAAGAGATGCGGGATTTACTGCGTCAGCGTTACGGTATCGATCACGTTACTTTGCAACCGGAAATTGCCGCCGCCGAAAACAATGTTATCAAGCCGCAACAGGTGCAAATTCATTCCATTCGTCCGCGCGAACCGAAACACTAGTCTTTTTAAATCCCATTAATTAAGTTGTATTTGTTCTTTGTTGCAGCGCTCACAGCGCAAAAGCGTAACCAGTTTCCCGCGCTTCACATCGAATTTCTTTTCCGTCACGATTTTCCATTTGTGAAAACCGCTGTTGCATAGCGTCTTGCCCTCTGTTTTGGCGCGCAAAGAAGGTTTTTTAAATTTAATGACTTCGCCCATGCCGTTGTACGTTTATCGAAAAGTATTATTTGGAGATCATCAAACATACGCGGTTTGGGGACTGATGAGAATGCGATGTCGTGCAACGGCATAGGGCCTAAATCGAGCGCTTTGCTTGTTTCATGCCTCATGAACCTACTAATTACAGGTGTTTGTCCGATGTACTTTTTATCTGGTTTCTTGTTAACCTTACTCAACCCCGCCAGTGAGAGGGGGAAGCAATAACACAAGGAGGTTCCCTTTCATATTTTAAATCATCAAGCCATTCATTAATGGAGGACATTTCGCGGTTGGCTGGATTTTGTGGGAAGCGATGTTAGAAGTTAATAAGAAGTGTCAGAGCACAGTACGATTTCATCAACTGATTTCTTGTTCAACTGACATAAAAGGAACCCATCATTATGAGCACAGCTACGGCACATCCAGGTGGACACCACGTTAGCAAATCCGAGGAACGACGAGTTATATTTGCCTCTTCTTTAGGAACCGTTTTCGAGTGGTACGATTTTTATTTATACGCAACGCTTGCTCCCTTTTTCGCCGCATTATTTTTCCCCAAAGGTAACGATACCGCCGCATTACTCTCCGCGTTTGTAACTTATGCCGCGGGCTTTCTGGTGCGGCCTTTTGGCGCGCTGTTGTTCGGACGCATCGGCGATATGGTCGGAAGAAAATATACCTTCCTTATTACCATCGTCGTCATGGGTACTTCCACCTTTGCCGTGGGATTGCTGCCGACCTTTGAAAAAATCGGCTGGTTCGCGCCCATTCTGTTGGTGACTTTACGCCTGCTGCAAGGTCTCGCGCTTGGAGGCGAGTACGGCGGCGCGGCGACATATGTCGCCGAGCACGCGGCGGATAAAAAACGCGGTTATGCCACCAGTTGGATTCAGACCACCGCGACCCTGGGTTTCTTTTTATCGTTACTCATTATTGGCGCCTGTCGCGTTGGCATGGAAGCGAAAGACTTTTCCGAATGGGGCTGGAGAATTCCGTTTCTGGTGTCTTTATTCCTGCTGATCTTCTCGGTTTACATCCGCATGAAATTGAATGAGTCGCCCATTTTTAGGCGCATGATCGCCGAAGGGCGCGGCTCCAAGTCGCCGTTGAAAGACAGTTTCTTGCGTTACCCGAATAATAAATATGTGTTGTTGGCCTTGCTCGGCGCGACCGCGGGTCAAGGTGTGGTGTGGTATACGGGCCAGTTCTATGCGTTGTTCTTTCTTATCATTACGCTCAAGCTCGATTATCTCACCGCTTACCAGTTGATCGCGGCGTCGTTGTTGATCGGCACGCCCTTCTTTATTTTCTTTGGCTGGTTGTCGGATCGTATCGGACGGCTAAAGATTATTTTGGCGGGTTGCTTGATCGCGGCGGTGACTTATTTTCCACTGTTTCAGGGGCTCACGCATTACGTGAATCCAGCGCTCGAGAGTTATCAGCAGGCCACGTCGATTAGCGTGGCGGCGAGCGACTGCAACATACACATCTTCATCACGCCGAGCACCAAATTTTCCGATTGCGATCGCACCAAGGACTTTTTGACCAAATCAGGTCTGTCCTTCAAGTCGCTGCCGGAAATTCCAGGCGAGAAGGTGGTCACGAAAATTGGCGACGTGGAAATAAAAGGCTGGGATGAGGCCAAGATCAAGGACGCTCTCAAGGCCAGCAATTACCCGGCGAAAGCCGATCCCGCCCAAGTCAATTATCCGATGACCTTGTTGATCTTGGTGGTCATGGTGATTTACGTCACCATGGTGTACGGCCCCATCGCCGCTTTCTTGGTCGAGCTGTTCCCGACCCACATCCGTTACACCTCGATGTCCTTGCCGTATCACATCGGTAACGGTTGGTTTGGCGGCATGTTGCCGTTGCTGGCCACGGCCATGGTCGCGGTGTCGGGCGATATTTATTACGGCTTGTGGTATCCCATCGGCGTAGCGGTCATGTCCCTGGTGATCGGCACGCTTTTCCTCAAGGAAACCAAGGACGTTAAAATTCATTGATGAAACCCGGGCCGGGATTATATTCCCGGCCCTTTTTCCTGGACGATAGCGGTTGTAATGATCAGCCGTCACTTGGTCTTAATATAGAATCCCCCGCCATTTGGTTCAGCGCAGCCCTTGTGAATGCCGCGCAGCTATCACAAAATTGTCCCGTTAACGTTTGTCACCACTGGATTTTTAGGAGATCGGTTATGTCCGTCGAAAAGATTTATCAAGTTCCCGCCGAGTTCGCCAAGCGCGCTTGGATCGACGACAACCAATACAAAACTATGTACGAACGTTCGGTCAAGGATCCGGACGGTTTCTGGGCCGAGTGCGCCAAGGAATTGATCACCTGGTCTAAACCGTGGAACAAGATTTCCGACTGGAGCTACGACGCCTCGAACCTGCATGTCCGCTGGTTCGAGGGCGGGAAGCTCAATGCCAGCGTCAACTGCCTCGACCGTCATTTGGAAAAGCGCGGCGATCAGACCGCGATCATTTGGGAGAGCGACGACCCCAAGGTCGATAAAAAAATTACTTACCGCGAGTTGCACGCCGAAGTGTGCAAGTTTGCCAATGTTTTAAAAAATCGCGGCGTGAAAAAAGGCGACCGCGTTTGCATTTACATGCCGATGATTCCCGAGGCCGCGGTGGCGATGCTGGCGTGCACGCGCATCGGCGCGGTGCATTCGGTGGTGTTCGGCGGTTTTTCGCCGGAGTCGCTCAAGGATCGCATTCTCGATTCCGATTGCCGCGTGGTCATCACCGCCGATGAAGGCGTGCGCGGCAATAAAAAAATTCCCTTGAAGGGCAATACCGATACCGCTTTGACGCATTGTCCCGCGGTGCACAGCGTCATCGTCGTCAAGCGCACGGGCGGTAACATCGCCTGGAACGCTACGCACGATGTTTGGTATCACGAACTCATGGCCAAGGCTTCGGCGGATTGTCCGGCGGAAGAAATGGATGCCGAAGACCCGCTGTTTATTCTTTATACCTCCGGCTCCACGGGCAAGCCCAAGGGCGCGTTGCATACCACGGGCGGATATTTGTTGTTTGCCGCCATGACGCACAAATACGTGTTCGATTATCACGATGGTGATATCTATTGGTGTACCGCCGACGTCGGTTGGGTCACCGGCCATTCTTATGTTGTTTATGGCCCGCTGGCCAATGGCGCCGTCACGCTGATGTTCGAGGGCGTGCCCACCTATCCTAACGCTTCGCGTTTCTGGGAAGTCATCGACAAACACAAAGTAAATATTTTCTACACCGCGCCAACCGCGATCCGCGCACTCATGCGCGAAGGCGAAGCGCCAGTGAAAAAAACATCGCGCCAGTCCTTGCGCCTGCTTGGCACCGTCGGTGAGCCAATCAATCCCGAAGCCTGGGAGTGGTACTACCACGTGGTCGGCGATGCGCGCGTGCCCATTGTCGATACCTGGTGGCAAACCGAGACCGGCGGAATTTTGATTACGCCGTTGCCGGGTGCGACCAAGCTAAAGCCCGGTTCGGCCACGCGCCCGTTTTTCGGCATACAGCCTGCGATTGTCGACAACGACGGCAAAGTGCTCGAAGGCGAGTGCAGCGGCAATTTGGTGATTCTACGTCCATGGCCAGGACAGATGCGCACGGTGTATGGCGATCACAAGCGTTTTGTCGATACTTATTTCAAAACTTATCCGGGCAAATATTTCACGGGCGATGGCGCGCGCCGCGATAAGGACGGTTATTACTGGATCACCGGACGCGTGGACGATGTATTGAATGTTTCCGGCCATCGATTGGGTACCGCCGAAGTTGAAAGCGCTCTGGTATTGAATAAGTCAGTTGCCGAGGCCGCCGTGGTCGGTTTTCCGCACGATATTAAAGGTCAGGGCATTTACTGTTACGTGACACTCAAACTTGGCGTCGTGGCTACGGATGATTTGCGCAAAGAACTGGTGCAGCAGGTGCGCAAGGAAATTGGCCCCATGGCCACGCCCGATGTCATCCAATGGGCTCCGGGTTTGCCGAAGACGCGCTCGGGCAAGATCATGCGCCGCATCTTGCGCAAAATCGCCGCCAACGAACTTTCCAATCTGGGCGACACCACCACGCTCGCGGATCCTTCGGTGGTCGAGGACTTAATCCATAACCGCGCGGTCAAATAACCGTCAATGCCTTGTGGCAAAGCTTTGCTGATACGTTAGAATGCACCAGCCGCGCGTGATGACGCGCTGATCATTGATTAAGGAAGAGGCTTGATTCAAGCGCAGCAAGGCAAGTCGCACGGCGATGTCCTGGTAAACATCCAGGATGTTGTTTTTTCCCGCGGTGACCGTCAAATTCTCAAAGGCATTACTCTCCCGATTCACCGCGGCAAGGTCATCGCCATCATGGGCGGCAGCGGCAGCGGCAAAACCACTTTGCTCAATCTCATCGGCGGACGCATCAAGCCCGATCGCGGCGTGCTCACGGTCGACGGCGTGTCGGTGCCGGATTTAAAAACCAACGAGTTGTTCGAGCTGCGCAAACGCATGGGCATGTTGTTTCAGTCGGGCGCCTTGCTGACCGATCTTTCGGTGTTCGAAAACGTGGCTTTCCCGATCCGCGAACATACCAAGTTGCCCGAATCGATTCTGCGCAAGGTGGTGTTGATGAAACTCGAAACCGTCGGTCTGCGCGGCGCGCACGATCTCATGCCCTCGGAACTTTCCGGAGGCATGGCGCGGCGCGTGGCCTTGGCGCGCGCGATTGCCTTGGAACCGATGATGATCATGTACGACGAACCGTTTACCGGACTCGATCCGATTTCCAAAGGCGTCATCGCTAAATTGATTCGGCAACTCAATCAGAGCTTGGGCATTACCTCGATCGTGGTGTCGCACGACGTCGCCGAAACCTGCATGATCTCGGATTACGCCTATCTCGTCGGCGATGGCCGCATCATGGGCGAAGGAACTCCCGCCGAGGTGCAGAAGTCCAATTCCGAGCATGTGCGTCAATTCATGGATGGCTTGCCCGATGGACCGGTGCCGTATCAATATCCGGCCACGGATTACATAGAAGACTTAATGAAGCACAATGCATGAACACCTTCTATACCTTAGGGCACATCGTCATTGGCGCGGTCGAGCGCTTAGGGCGAGCGTCGATGTTTCTTTATGAAGTGATAGCGGGCTCGTGGCAACTGGCGCGGCGTTTTTATTTGGTGGTGCAGCAAGTCTACGCGGTGGGTGTGTTGACGCTGCTTATTATTTTAGTGTCTGGTTTATTCGTTGGCATGGTGTTGGGGCTTCAGGGATACAACACTTTAGTCAAATTCGGTTCCGCGAACTCGCTCGGTTTACTCGTGGCCTTATCTTTGGTCCGTGAGTTGGGGCCAGTGGTGACGGCGTTATTATTCGCCGGCCGCGCGGGTTCGGCGCTCACCGCCGAAATCGGATTGATGAAAGCCACGGAACAACTCGCGGGCATGGAGATGATGGCGGTCAATCCCATCACGCGCATTATCGCGCCGCGTTTCATCGGCGGCGTCGTGGCCATGCCCTTGCTCACCGCATTATTTTCCGCCATCGGCGTGCTCGGCGGACATTTAGTGGGGGTGGGTTTGCTCGGCGTCGATGCGGGCGCGTTTTGGTCGCAGATGCAAAACGGCGTCGATTTCAGCGGCGATATTTTGAACGGAGTGATTAAAAGCGTGGTGTTTGGCTTTGTGGTGTCGTGGATTTCGGTATTCGAGGGTTACGACGCCGTGCCCACGTCCGAGGGCGTGGCGAGCGCCACCAATCGCACGGTGGTATATTCATCGCTCGCGGTATTGGCGCTAGATTTTATCCTGACTGCCTTGACGCTAGGAGACGTTTAAATATGTTAAGCAGAAAAAGTTTGGAAATGTGGGTCGGGTTGTTTGTCGCCGCGGGAATTTTGGCGCTGGCCATGCTCGCTTTCAAGGTAGGCAATCTCGCCACCGCCGACGTGCAATCGAGTTACCGCATCAAGGCGCGCTTCGACAACGTCGGCGGCTTGAAGAAAAAAGCGGCGGTGACCATGGCGGGCGTGCGTATTGGACGCGTGGCGGAAATTTCCTTCGACAATAAAAAATATCAAGCCCTGGTGACCATGGATATCGACGGGCGTTACAACAATATTCCCAAGGATAGCAGCAGCAGCATTTTAACTTCGGGGCTGTTGGGTGATCAGTATATCGGCATCGAGCCTGGCGGGGACGAGGCCTATTTGCAAAACGACGATACTATTTTACGCACGCAATCGGCTTTGGTACTGGAAAAGTTGGTGGGACAGGTGATCTTCAATAAAGCCAACGAGCCCGCGCCGACAAAATAATATGCGTGCGCACTATGCTTAGGAGTTGCTCATGAAAAAAATATTTTCGTTGTGGTTGTACCTATGGATATTTCCGGTTTTCGCCGCCGACATTCCGCCCGATCAGCTAGCGCGCGAAACCACGGACAAAATCGTTTCACTGCTCAAGACCAACAAAGACGCCTACGCCAAAGACCACTCGAAACTTTACGCCATGGTCGACGAGCATGTGCTGCAGCATTTCGATTTTCGCGCCATGTCGCGCACCGTGTTGGGACGCAACTGGCGCGAGGCCGACGAGGATCAGCGCGCGCGTTTCACCGCCGAGTTTCGTAATCTTTTAGTGCGCACCTACGCCACCGCCTTGCTCAAATATAACGATCAGCAGATCGTGTACCTGCCGTTTAAAATGGATCCCGATGACCGCACTGCCATGGTGAAATCTGAAGTGCGCCGCAACGACGGCGGACCGCCGATTGCCATCAATTATAGTTTTTATCACACTAGCAATGGTTGGAAGGTGTATGACATCACCGTGGAAGGCGCGAGCTTGGTGACCACCTATCAATCGACCTATGCCGCGCGCATGCAGAAGGAAGGCTTGGATGCCTTGATCAAGTCGCTGGCCGTAGAAAATAAAGCGCCGACCCCCAAGCCGATTCCGGGCGCGTCCAAGACGAGTAACGCGAAGTGAGCCAGAACGGCTTCAACGCGCGCGACAACGGCGTGTTCGAGATATCGGGACAAGTGACGTTTCAAACCGTGCCGCAGTTTTTGTCGTACGCGAATCAGTGGCTGCATGATCCCGCCAAGAGCGTCACCATCGACATGCGCAATATTACCTTGGCGGATAGCGCGGGTTTGGCGCTGATGCTGGAATGGGCGCAACAGGCGGCTGCCGCCAAGCGCGAATTAACTTTTATTAATATCCCCGAGCAAGTCCAAGAACTTATCCGCGTCAACGGCCTCCAACAAGTATTCCCTGCGCATTAATCTTAATCCGTCTGGGCTGTTTATGTGTTTACCAGGACGCCAGTAGCGCCAGAAAATATTTTGCATTTCATTGGTTCTGGCGTCCTGGCGATTTAAATGAATAAACCAGAGCTTCCTTAATGAAGAAAATTATTTCTGCTTTTCTGTTGTTGCTGCTTTTTTCTTCCGCGGCGCGCGCCGAAGTCATGCCCGATCAATTGTTGCGCAACACCATCGGCAAGATCAGTTTTTTATTGCAAGCGGATAGCGCCGATGCCGACGATCCGCGCATCCTCTATGGCATGGTGGACTTTTGCGAACAGGTTTTGCCGCACATCGATTTTCGCGCCATGTCCAAATCGGCCTTGGGGCGTTACTGGCGCAGCGCCGATCAAAAACAGCGCGCGCAATTTACCTGCGAATTTCGTAACCTGTTAATCCGCGTGTATGGCGCGGCGCTGCGCAAGTACGGCAAGCAGGAAATTGTTTATCTGCCTTTTTTCGGCAAGCCAGGGGATAAAAGCGCGCTGGTAAAAACCGAAGTGAAGCAGGCCAACAACGCGCCCAACATCCAGATCAGCTATAGCTTTTATAAAGTTCATTCTGTGTGGAAGCTGTATGACATCAGTATCGACGGAGTTAGCCTCATTACCACTTACGCCAATACCTATGCCGCGTTGATCGAAAAAGAGGGCGTCGACGCGCTGATTGCGAATCTTGCCAAGAGCAATCAAGCACCTGTGAACGCTAACAACGGCGCGGCGGAACCCGTGGCCTCCAAGAAAAACGTGAATTAAGCGAGCGCTTTGAGGCGCTTGTCACTCGTGTAAGGAAGCCGATGGACCGGTTTATTTGTATCTCCGATGGCTATATCTCTTGAAATAGCCTGATAAGGACTCATAATTGCCCGAGGAACAAGCAAAATGATGCGACCCGAAGACATTAAAATCATGATCGAGCGCGGCCTCCCCGATGCGCGCGTGTCGGTCGTTGGCGACGGCCATCATTTCGAGGCGGAGATCGTCACCGCCGCTTTCGTGGGTAAAAGCATGTTGCAGCGGCATCAACTGGTGTACGGCACGCTTGGCGGCAAAATGGGAAACGAGATTCACGCGCTATCGCTGCGCACGCTCGCACCCAATGAGTAATTCGACACAATTCAAATCAAGGTTTAACGAGGTTAATTATGAATGTTGAGGAAAGAATCCGGCAGCAGCTCGCCGCCGATAAAATCGTGCTCTATATGAAGGGTAATCCCCAGGCGCCGCAGTGCGGCTTTTCCGCCAAGGCATCGCAGCTGCTCAATGCCTGCGGGGCTAAATTCACCACTTATGACATCCTGTCCGACCCGGAAATGCGCCAAGGCCTCAAGGAATATTCGCATTGGCCCACGTTTCCGCAGCTGTATGTGAACGGGGAACTGGTCGGTGGCTGTGATATTATGACCGAGCTGTTTCAGAAGGGTGAGCTCCAGAAATTGGTTACCAAGGCGGCGAGTTAAACGCCTGTAATCTTTACCGGATAAAGGCCGCCCCTCTGGCGGCCTTTATTTTTTTATAGACATGAAATTCCAAAAATAAAATGGACAAACTAATCGTTACTGGCGGTAATCCCATGCGCGGCGAAGTTCGCATCTCGGGTGCGAAAAATGCCGCGCTGCCCGTGTTAGTCGCGTCGCTGTTGACCAACGAAGCGATACGCATCAGCAACGTGCCGCATCTGCAAGATATCACCACCACCATGGAGCTGCTCGGCCGCATGGGCGTGCGCTTGGTAATGGACGAGAAAATGGTGATCGAAGCCGATTCCAGCCACGTCACTTCCTTGCGCGCGCCGTATGAATTGGTCAAAACCATGCGCGCCTCGATCTTGGTGCTCGGCCCTTTGCTGGCGCGTTACGGCGAAGCGGAAGTTTCCATGCCCGGTGGCTGCGCTATCGGCTCGCGTCCGGTGGATTTGCACATCAAGGGCCTGCAAGCCATGGGCGCGGAAATTAATTTAGAAGGCGGTTACATCCGCGCGCGTGCCAAACGTTTACAAGGCGCGCGCATCTTCATGGATTTAGTTTCAGTGACTGGCACTGAAAATATAATGATGGCGGCGACGCTGGCCAACGGCATCACGGTGATCGAAAACGCCGCGCGCGAACCGGAAGTGGTCGATCTCGCGGAATGTTTAATCGCCATGGGCGCCAAGATTAGCGGCGCGGGCACCGACGAAATTACTATCGAAGGCGTGGAGCGTTTGCATGGTGCGGTGCACGACGTTATCCCCGACCGCATTGAAACCGGAACTTATTTAGTGGCGGGCGCCATGACGCGCGGCGCCGTGCGCCTGCGCAACGTGCGCCCTGATCTGTCGCAAGCGGTGCTGGAAAAATTGCGTGAGTGCGGCGCACAGATTGAGTGCGGACCGAATTGGATCAGCTTGGATATGCAAGGCAAGCGTCCCTTGGGCGTGAACGTGCGCACCGCGCCTTATCCCGCGTTCCCTACCGACATGCAAGCGCAGTTTGTCGCGCTTAATTCGGTGGCCGATGGCGTTGGTACGATCACGGAAACGATTTTTGAAAATCGCTTCATGCATGCTTACGAACTGCAACGCATGGGCGCGGACATCAAGATGGAAGGCAACACCGCCATCGTGCGCGGTGTGCAACAACTAAAAGGCGCGCCCGTCATGGCCACGGATTTGCGCGCCTCGGCCAGTTTGGCGCTCGCGGGCTTGGTGGCCGAAGGCGAAACGGTGGTCGATCGTATTTATCACATCGACCGTGGTTACGAATGTATCGAAGAAAAACTCGCGCAGCTTGGCGCGCGTATTCGCCGCGTGCCCGGTTCGCAGGCCAAAGCATCGCGCAAACAAACGGCGTGAATGAGTTCCCGGATCTCTATGCCTACCGTGCTGAACATTGCGCTGTCCAAGGGACGAATCCTGGAAGAGGGTTTGCCGCTGTTAGAGCGCGCGGGTATTCGGCCAACGGAAAATCCGCTTAAGAGCCGTAAGCTGATACTCGACACCAATCTCGCCAATGTAAAAGTCACCGTTATCCGCGCCGCGGATGTGCCGACTTACGTCCAGTTCGGCGCCGCCGATTTAGGCATCGCTGGCAAAGATGTATTGATGGAATACGACGGCGATTCATTATATGAATTGTTGGATTTAAAAATCGCGCGTTGCCGCATGATGGTAGCCGAACCCGCGAGTCTGGCCTCGCGCGACGATCCGCGCAATTGGACGCGGCTGCGCATTGCGACAAAATATGTCAAAACTACGCAACGTCACTTTGCCGCTAAGGGTATTCAAACCGATATCATCAAGCTCTACGGCTCGATGGAACTGGCGCCGTTGGTGGGTTTGTCGGATCGCATCGTCGATTTGGTCGACACGGGTAATACGCTCAAGGCCAATGGCCTAGTGGAAATCGAACGCATTGCCGATATCAGCGCCTGGCTCGTGGCCAATAAAGCCTCGATGAAAATGAAACAAGCGGCGTTGAAAGATCTTGTCGGTCGCTTGGAACAAGCTGTCGCCTAAGGGCCCCATGAGCTCGCTTACATTGCGCCTGCTGCAAACGCGTGCCGCCGGATTCGCCGCCGAGTTCGAGCAGCTACTCGACCGCGCGCAATCTCTCGATCCCAAGATTGAAACCACGGTAAGAGCCATCGTCGAGGACGTGCGCGCCCGTGGCGATGCCGCGCTGCTGGAATACACGCGCCGTTTTGATCGCCGCGAAATTCAATCCGTGACGCAACTCGAAATAGATAAAAAACAATTACGCGAAATGGCGCGCGCCATCAGCAAAGAACAATACGATGCCTTGGCCAACGCCGCCGAACGCATTCGCGCTTACCACGAACGTCAACGCATCGATTCTTGGTCGTACACCGAACCCGATGGCACCTTGCTCGGTCAGCAAGTGACAGCGTTGGAGCGCGTGGGCTTGTATGTTCCAGGTGGCAAGGCCGCCTATCCTTCATCCGTATTGATGAATGCTTTGCCCGCCAAGGTCGCGGGAGTGCCCGAACTTATCATGGTGGTACCCGCCCCCGAAGGAAAACTCAATGACATGGTTTTGGCCGCGGCGCATCTGGCTGGTGTCGATCGCGTATTCACCGTCGGCGGCGCTCAAGCGGTAGCGGCGCTGGCGCATGGCACGCCAACCATCCCCAAGGTCGATAAAATCGTCGGCCCGGGAAATATTTATGTCGCCACCGCCAAGCGCTTGGTTTACGGCGCGGTCGACATCGACATGATCGCCGGACCTTCCGAGATCGTGGTGCTGTGCGATGGCAAGACCGACCCCGAGTGGGTGGCGATGGATCTGTTCTCGCAAGCCGAGCATGACGAAGACGCGCAAGCGATTTTGATCAGCCTGGATGAAAAATTCACCCAAGCCGTGAATGCGGCGATGCAAAAACTTTTACCGCGGATGGAGCGGCGCGACATCATTCAGGCTTCGCTGGAAAATCGCGGCGCTTTGATTACCGCTGACAGCTTGGACGAGGCGCTGCGCTTGGTGAACCGCATCGCGCCTGAACATTTGGAATTGTCGCTGGAAAACGCGTCCGCCATCGCCGCGCGCGTGCAACACGCGGGCGCGATCTTTATCGGCCGTTACACGCCCGAAGCCTTGGGCGATTATTGCGCTGGTCCTAATCACGTGTTGCCGACATCCGGCAGCGCGCGCTTTTCTTCGCCGCTCGGTGTGTACGATTTTCAGAAACGCACCAGCCTTATTCAGTGTTCCGCGGACAGCGCATCCAAGCTGGGCCAGACCGCTTCCGTGCTCGCGCGCGGCGAAGGCCTGACGGCGCATGCGCGTTCGGCGGAGTATCGGATTAAAAAATAATTTATTAAATATAGGGTGGGTTGAGCGTAGCGAACCCGTCGAACATATTTTCTCTAACGTTTTCGCGTCTTTGTAGCAAGATATCATTATTCAATGACTGACAATATCGCTAAGAAAGTTCGAGAGCTTGTGCGCCCCGAAATTTGCGCGCTCAAGGCGTATCACGTGCCCGATGCGGCGGGTCTGATCAAGCTCGACGCCATGGAAAATCCTTATTCCTGGCCGGAAGATTTGCGCCAAGAATGGTTGGAAGTTTTACGCAATGTCTCGCTAAATCGTTATCCCGATCCGAATGCCGATGCATTGCGTAAAAATTTACGCAGCGCTTTGTCGGTTCCCGTGGGCATGGAAGTTTTACTCGGCAACGGTTCGGATGAACTGATTCAAATTATTCTCATGGCCTTAGCGCGCCCAGGCGCGGTGGTGCTCGCGCCCACGCCGACCTTCGTCATGTATGAAATGATCGCCACGTTTGTGGGCATGAAATTCGTCGGCGTGCCGTTGACGCGCGATTTTGCGCTCGATATGCCAGCGATGTTAAAGAATATGGAAACGCACAAACCTGCGGTGATTTTTCTGGCCTATCCCAATAATCCCACGGGAAATTTATTTGCCCGGAAAGATATCGAGACGCTCATTCAAAAGGCGCCAGGTCTGGTGGTGTTGGACGAGGCTTATCATGCCTTCGCCGGTCAATCTTTCATGGATCAACTGGGCCGTCATGACAATCTATTAGTCATGCGCACGCTATCCAAGCAAGGCTTGGCCGGGTTACGCCTCGGCGTGCTGGCCGCGCCACTTGCCTGGGTGACGGAATTTAACAAAGTGCGGCTTCCCTACAACATCGGCAATCTCAGCCAAGCGAGCGCCCAGTTCGCGCTCAAGCATCTTAACTTATTGGATGACCAAGCCCGACGCATACGCGCGGAGCGGGAAAAACTGTTGCTGGCATTGACTAAGATGTCGGGGTTACGTATTTGGCCAAGCCAAACGAATTTTATCTTATTCCATGTCGAGAACCATGACGCCAATAAGGTATTTGAAAGTTTGCGCGCCCGCGGCGTGCTAATCAAAAATCTCAATTCGTCCGGTGGCATGCTGCAGGGATGTTTGCGCGTGACCGTGGGCACACCGGAGGAAAACGCCGCGTTTCTCAAAGCCCTTGAGGCAGCGTTGTGATTCGGCTATGGTTTATCTGTGTGTTAACATAAAAAACACAAACCCCTCGGAGAAACTCTGTGTCTAGCCGGCGCGCGGACGTAACGCGCAATACCAAAGAAACCCAGATCACCGTTTCGGTGAATCTGGACGGCAATGGCACCTCGCGTCTTAATACTGGCCTGCCGTTTCTCGAACACATGCTGGATCAAGTAGCGCGGCATGGGTTGATCGACATCACCTTGGAAGCCAAGGGCGACCTGCACATCGACGCGCATCACACCGTCGAAGATATCGGCATTACTTTGGGTCAGGCGATCGCCAAAGCCGCGGGCGAAAAAAAAGGCATACGCCGTTACGGCCACGCCTATGTGCCGCTCGATGAGGCATTGTCGCGCGTCGTGATCGATTTTTCTGGACGTCCAGGATTGGAATATCACGTGGATTTTCCGCGCGCACGCGTGGGCGAGTTCGACGTGGATTTAGTGCATGAATTTTTCCAGGGCTTTTGCAATCACGCCTTGGTGACCTTGCACATCGATGGTTTGCGCGGCAAGAACGCGCATCACAACGCCGAAACCATATTCAAAGCGTTCGGACGCGCGCTGCGCATGGCGCTCGAAATCGACGCGCGCGAAGCCAATACGATTCCCTCGACCAAGGGGAGCTTGTGAAGTTGTTTGCCAACTATTGCTTATGAACACGGTAGCGGTAATCGATTACGGAATGGGCAATTTGCGTTCGGTGAGTAAAGCCATCGAGCACGTCGCGCCCAAGGCTAAAGTTGTGTTGACCGCCGCTGCTGACGATATCCGCCAGGCTGACCGCGTCGTGTTTCCCGGCCAAGGCGCCATTGGCGGCTGCATGACCGCGCTGGAAAAAGACGGCCTGCGCGAATCGGTTTTGCAAGCCATGAAAACCAAACCCTTCCTCGGCATTTGTTTAGGCCTGCAAGCCTTATACGATTTCAGCGAAGAAGCTGGCGGCACACCGTGCTTAAGTTTTCTTGCGGGCAGCGTCAAACGTTTTCCCGCGCAACCGACGGTCGATGCCGAAACCGGCTTGGCGCTGAAAGTGCCGCACATGGGATGGAACCAAGTGCATCAGTTAAAACCGCATCCGTTGTGGCAGGGTATTCCGCAAGACGCGCGATTTTATTTTGTGCACAGCTACTATGCCGATTCCGCCGATGCCGAAGATATCGCGGGCGAGACCGAGTATGCCTTGCGCTTTACCTCGGCCGCGGCGCGCGCCAATATTTTCGCGGTGCAGTTTCATCCAGAAAAAAGCCAGCGTCACGGTTTGCGCCTGCTGGAAAATTTCATGTCCTGGAATGGGAACCATTGATAATATTCGCCAACCGTAGATAAATTTAATATTTTTTAATTTTTAATTAACTCATGTCCTCTCTACTTATTATTCCCGCGATCGATATCAAAGACGGTAAATGCGTGCGCCTGCGTCAGGGGCGCATGAACGATGAAACTATTTTCTCCGATGATCCGGTGGCCATGGCCGAACGTTGGATCAAGGCCGGCGCGCGCCGCATACACATTGTCGATCTTAATGGCGCGCACGCGGGTAAACCGGTGAATGGCGCCGCGATTCAAGCGATTCGCTCGGCGTTTCCCGACGTGCCCTTGCAAGTCGGCGGCGGCATACGCGATGAAGACACGATTCAGGCTTATATCGACATGGGCGTGCGCTACGTGATTCTCGGCACCAAGGCGGTGAACGCGCCGCATTTCGTGAGCGATGTGTGCGCAGAATTTCCCGGCCATATCATCGTCGGTTTGGATGCCAAGAACGGCAAGGTCGCCATCGACGGTTGGTCGAAACTTTCCGGTCATGACGTCATCGATCTCGCCAAGAAATTTCAAGACGACGGCGTCGAGGCGATTGTTTACACCGATATCGGCCGCGACGGCATGATGACGGGCGTTAACATCGAAGCCACGGTTAACCTGGCCAACGCCATTTCCATCCCCGTGATCGCCTCGGGCGGCATCACCAATCTCGATGACATCCGCAAATTGTGCGAAGTGGGTGACGCGGGTATCGTCGGCGCCATCACTGGCCGCGCCATTTACGAAGGCACGCTCGATTTCGTCGCCGCGCAGAAACTCTCCGACGAGTTGGCCAAAGCAAAGAAATAGACAGAAAATCCTGTCGATCTAATTTTTTATCATGGGCCTCGCCAAACGAATCATTCCTTGCCTCGATGTCGACAATGGCCGCGTCGTCAAAGGCGTGCGCTTCGTCGATATCCGCGACGCGGGCGATCCGGTGCAAATCGCGCGCCGCTACGACGAGCAGGGCGCGGATGAAATTACCTTTCTCGACATCACCGCCAGTTCTGATAACCGCGCGACCATGGTGCACGTGGTTGAAGCCATGGCGTCGCAAGTTTTTATTCCATTAACAGTCGGCGGCGGTATTCGCAAAGTAGAAGACGTGCGCCGCATGCTTAACGCGGGCGCGGATAAAGTCGCGATCAATACCGCCGCGGTATCGCGGCCGGAGTTTGTCAAAGAAGCCTCCGATCATTTCGGTTCGCAGTGCATCGTCGTGGCCATCGACGCCAAGCAGGTCGGCCCAGATCGTTGGGAAGTTTTTACTCACGGCGGCCGCAAAGCTACCGGTCTCGATGCCATCGCTTGGGCCGAGAAAATGACCGAATACGGTGCGGGAGAAATTTTATTAACCAGCATGGACCGTGACGGAACAAAAGACGGTTTCGACTTGAAACTCACGCGCGCGATCTGCGACGCGGTGAGCGTGCCCGTGATCGCCTCGGGCGGCGTGGGTAATCTCGATCATCTCGTCGATGGCATACGCATCGGCCATGCCGACGCGGTCTTGGCCGCGAGCATATTCCACTTCGGCGAATATACCGTGGGCCAAGCCAAGGAACGCATGGCGCAAGCGGGCATTGAAGTCAGAATTTAATACTCTCGCTGAACATTAAGGAAGCGAAGTACAGCGCCTCGGATTTTTTGCCGAGAACCTATCTCAAAAGAATGTAGGGCGGGCATTGCCCGCTATTCAAGCCCTTGGGATGGGCGATGCCACCCTACATTAAGTGATTTATTTTTAAAGTTTCACTTAACCTTTGCGCTACGCGCGCCTTTGCGGTGAAATAGCCTGATTATGTCCAGCCAATGGTTAGACGCGGTAAAGTGGAACAGCGATGGCCTGGTGCCAGCGATTGCGCAAGAAGCGGGCAGCGGCAAGGTGCTGACCTTGGCGTGGATGAACCGCGAAGCGCTCGCAGCCACGGTTCAGGAAAAGCGCGCGGTGTATTGGTCGCGTTCGCGCAAAAAACTGTGGCGCAAAGGCGAAGAATCGGGGCACGTGCAAATAGTGAAAGACGTGCGTCTCGACTGCGATAACGACGCGGTGTTGTTATTCGTGGAACAGAAAGGCGGCATCGCGTGTCATACAGGTCGCGAACGTTGTTTTTATCAGCAGTTGCAAGGCGACCGTTGGGTCGCCGTTGAACCGGTTATTAAAAGCGAACAGGAAATTTACGCCAAGAAATAATATGTCCGACGTGCTCAATAAATTAGCCGCGGTGCTGGAAGCGCGCAAAGGCGCCGATCCACAAAGTTCCTACGTGGCCGGTTTGTATGCCAAGGGTCTGGACGCGATACTCAAGAAAATCGGCGAAGAAGCCACCGAAACCGTGCTCGCCGCCAAAACCGGCGAACGCGAAAAAATTATCCACGAAACCGCCGATCTGTGGTTTCATACTCTGATTCTGTTGGCGCAATCAGGTCTAAAGCCAGATGATATTCTGGCGGAACTTGAACGCCGTTTCGGCATGTCTGGCTTGGAGGAAAAAGCCGCGCGTCGTGGACAGGTATAGGTAATATCGATTACCGCGACGCGAGTCGCTTATTTTATTTACTTAAAGAATTTTTTGGAGAACTCAAATGGGCTCATTTAGCATCTGGCATTGGTTAGTAGTGTTGATTATCGTTTTGTTAATCTTCGGCACCAAAAAACTGCGTAACATTGGCAGCGACTTGGGCGGCGCGGTTAAAAATTTCAAGGATTCGATGAAGGAAGGCGAAAACAATTCTAATTCGGAATCCGGCAATGGTTCCGAGCCCAAGAAAATGTCGAATGATTCCGGCCGCGTCATCGATGCCGAAGTAACGAAAGTTAAGAAGAAAAAAAGCTAAGCCCGCTCGCGATCGCGCACCATGTTCGACGTCGGTTTTTCAGAGCTGGTCGTTATCGGCCTGATCGCGCTGATCGTTCTCGGTCCCAAGCGCTTGCCTGAAGTGGCGCGCACCGCGGGCCGATGGGCCGGCCGCTTGCGCCGCTTTGTCGCGGATGTTAAGCAAGACCTGGATAAGGAAATGCATCACGCCGAGCTTTCGGAGCTGCGCAAGTTAAAGCAAGAACTCGATGACACCCGACGCTTGATGGAAAATACCTCGGGCCAGTTGATCCACGGATTTACCGAAGTTGACGCCAGTTCATCTTCTACTCAGCCGTCTGAGAATCGCATCGCTCAACTTCCCAAGCCCGCCGCAGCCAAGCGCGCGCGGCGCAGCACCAAAAAGAAATCCCCAGCGGTAAAGAAGAATGGCGGAAAACGACAACAACCCCCAAGCGCCTGAAGGCAGCCTGATCTCGCACTTGCTGGAGCTGCGCGATCGCCTGCTGCGTTCGGTGATTGCCATCGGCGTGATATTCGGCGCGCTATTGCCGTTCACTGGCGACGTGTATTCCATGATCGCCAGACCCTTGATGCAAGTCTTGCCGCAAGGCGCGACCATGGTGGCCACCGACGTAGCCTCGCCATTCCTCACTCCCATCAAGCTGACGCTGGCGGTCGCCATTGTCATCGCCATTCCTTATTTGTTGTATCAACTGTGGGCGTTCGTCGCGCCCGGTTTATATCGTCATGAACGTCGCTTGGTTATGCCGCTGTTGGTATCCAGCACGATATTGTTCTACGGTGGCATGACGTTCGCCTATTTCGTCGTGTTCCCCATGGCCTTCGGATTTTTCGTGCACGCGCTGCCGCCAGGTGTGACCATGATGACCGACATCCGCTCTTATCTCGATTTCGTGTTCTCGATGTTCTTTGCCTTCGGCATCACTTTCGAAGTGCCCGTAGCCGTGGTGCTGCTGGCACGCATGGGCGTGATCAATCCTGAAACCTTGGCGCAAAAACGTCCGTATGTGATTTTATGGGCCTTCATCGTCGCTGCCGTTCTCACCCCGCCAGATATTTTCTCGCAATTTTTTCTCGCCGTACCCATGCTGATATTGTTCGAGATCGGTTTATTCGTCGCGCGTCGCATGAAGCGCGCCAGCGACGCCGCAGTCGAGAGCGGGCGGCGCAATTTAACCGACGATGAGATCGAAGCTGAATTTAAAAAACACGATGAGGCGTTTTCGGATAAATAAAAAAATGTAGGTTGGGGTGAATGCAATGAACCCCAACGAAATCTACAAACAACAGACCATATGTATAGCACAAGAGTGAATGAGGTCGCCATGTTGAGGTTCGCGCTGCTCACCCTAGCCTGCATTACTTAATGGTCTGTGCGGTATATGTGGACGCTCGTTATTATGAACAAGCTTCGGTTGGTACCCGCACTTTTGGCTGCAGTTTTCTTATCAGGCTGCATAGGTGCGGGCTTACTTCGAGAAACAGGGAATTCCATAGAATCTGAAAAAGGTTTTGTTATGGTTGGAAAGGATATTCACCCTATAGACCCCCACCAAAAGACTTCGCAAGAACCAGTGACAGAAAAAATATTGGTATCAATATTCGGGCAGCCTGATAAAACATTTGCATCTGATAGCGGAACAAAGATTTTGCGTTACAACGAAGATTTATCTTGGCGCGGTGTAGTTTTATTTGTTGGAATTCCTATTCCACTTGCGCTTCCTGTCGGACGCAATCACCAAGAGTTCTATTTCAAAGATGGGTTATTAGTTGAACATCATTGGTTTCGAGGATGGCTTAGAAATTTCGCAGGCTGTAACATAAGTTTAGAATGTTGGTATGTAGACACATATGAACTCTAATGAAGATACCAAGTGTGGCGACGAACAAGAAATCCGCCAACTCGTTGCCACTTGGATGGCAGCAACCAAGGCGGGTGACACCGATACTGTTCTAAGTTTGATGGCGGAAGATATAGTGTTCTTAATGCCTGGCCAAGCACCCATGATCGGGAAAGCAAGCTTCGCCGCCGCAACCAAAGCACAATCATCTCAGGGCGCACCGCACTTCGAAGGCAGCAGCGAAATTCAAGAGATCAAAATTTTAGGCGATTGGGCGTTTATGTGGACCAAGCTTAGCGTTGTGGTTACTCCGCCTGGCGGCAGACCTTCGATGACGCGCGCGGGACACACGCTTTCTATTCTCAAGAAGGAAAATGGTAAGTGGGTTTTGGCGCGCGATGCGAATATGTTGGCGCCTGTGGCGAAAGTGGGTGAATGACGTTTAGATATTTAAGCCGTTGGGGTTCGCGTTGCTCACCCCAACCTACATGTTTATTCAGTCAACGCCGCGCGCGCTGGACGTTCGATGGCCACGGCTTCTAGTTTCAGTTTTTTACCATTACGAACTACTTCAAGCTTCACGTGGTCGCCCGGTTTGCGGCTGGAGATGGCGAGCAGGGCTTCGCGTGCTTCGGTGATTTTTTTATCGTCGATGGAGGCGATGATGTCTCCGGGTTGCACGCCCGCGCGATGCGCGGGGCCGCCGCGCACGATGCCCGCGACGATGACGCCGTCGGTGGAATCGAGATTAAGCGCGCGCGCGATTTGCGGTGTGATAGCTTGACCTTCCATGCCCAGCCAACCGCGCAGCGGGCGTCCGTGCTGCAAGATGTCGGTCATGACGCTGCTCGCGAGACTCGCGGGGATGGCGAAGCCGATGCCTTGATAACCGCCGCTGCGCGAAAAAATCGCGGTGTTGATGCCGACTAAATTTCCCTCGGCGTCGATCAGCGCGCCGCCTGAATTGCCAGGATTAATTGCGGCGTCGGTTTGAATGAAATTTTCGAAGGTGTTGATGCCGAGCTTGTTCCGCCCAGTCGCCGAAACGATGCCCATGGTGACGGTTTGGCCCACGCCGAAAGGATTGCCGATGGCGAGCACTACGTCGCCCACATGCATGTTGTCGGAATGACCCATGGTGATCACGGGAAGTTTTTTGAGATTGATTTTGAGCACGGCGACATCGGTGTCGGGATCGCTGCCGACGAGCTTGGCTTGGGCGGTGCGGCCATCTTGCAGCATGATTTGGATGGCGTCAGCGCCTTGAATCACGTGATGATTGGTGAGGATGTAACCCTGATCGCTCATGATGACGCCCGAGCCAAGGCTGGTTTCCAAGCGTTTGCGCGGCGTGATCAGATCGTCGGTGTCGCCAAAAAATTGACGGAACAAAGGATCATCGAAAAAGGGTTGTGGCCGCACCGACACCATCTTGGCGGTATTCACGTTAACCACGGCTGGCGATGCTTTGTCGACGGCAACGGCGTAGGAATACGGACCGCTGGCGCCGCGCTTGGGAGACTCGGCGGCGGTCTGATGGATTTCGACCGTGGCGCCGTTTTGCTGGGTCAGTTGCGGCCAGAAGTAGGTGACGATGAAGGCGATCGCCAAGCCCAGGACAAGGACGCGGACAAGATAAGAAAGGGTGTGGCGCATGCTTATTTTTAACCTGTGAACGCGATTTTCGATAGCGGATTTTATCGATCCGCCGCTATTCTGTCGTGCAGCGATTGGATGTGGCGCGCCTAGATGGAAAACATTCTCAGTTAAAACCCATGGTATTCGTGAAAAATATTTTGCGCGGCTGCGCTTGACGTTAGCAAATCGTTATATAATCCTATGCGCCGCATTTTAGGGCCAGGCCCATTTTTCCGGTTAATCGCCTGATTCCTTTTGGAAAAATTACGCCACCGTGCGTGATTTTTTGTTTTTTAAGCTATCAAGTTTATATGGGGGCTACATGAGTGAAGAGGGTGTCAATCCGCAACGCAGACGTTTATTGCTGGCTACCAGCGGATTAGGAGCAGTCGGAACGGTATTGGCGCTTACCCCTTTTGTGCTCAGCATGATGCCCAGCGCGCGCGCCAAGGCCGCGGGCGCGCCAGTGGAAGTCGACATCAGCAAAATCGAACCCGGTCAGTTGTTAACCGTGGAATGGCGCGGCAAACCCGTGTGGATTTTGCGGCGCACGCCAGAAATGCTGAAGTCTCTCGCTGATGACGAAAAATTTTTAGCCGATCCCAAATCAACGGTTGTCGAGCAACAACCCTCTTATGCGCAGAATCCGACGCGTTCACTTAAACCAGAATTTTTAGTTCTAGTTGGTATTTGCACCCATCTCGGTTGTTCGCCCGCGCAGCGTTTAGTGGCGGGCATGGCCTCTGGCTTGGGCGAGGAATGGCCGGGTGGATTTTTCTGTCCTTGCCACGGTTCCAAATTCGATCTCGCCGGCCGCGTCTTCAAAAACGTACCCGCGCCGACCAATTTACATGTGCCTCCTTATAGCTTCATGAGCGACACGCGCATCATCATCGGCGTCGATAAGAAAGGAGCCGCCTAATGCAAAAGCTTATCGCCTGGATCGACGACCGTTTTCCCCTGACTAAAGTCTGGGAAGAACATCTATCAAAATATTACGCGCCCAAGAATTTCAACTTTTGGTATTACTTCGGTTCGCTGGCGCTGTTGATGCTGGTGATGCAGATCGTCACCGGAATTTTCCTGACCATGCATTACAAGCCGGATACGGGTCTGGCGTTTGCCTCGGTCGAGTACATCATGCGCGACGTGGATTGGGGCTGGCTGATTCGCTACATGCATTCGGTCGGCGCGTCGTTTTTCTTCATCGTGGTTTACATGCATATGTTCCGCGGCCTGTTGTACGGTTCATATCGCAATCCGCGCGAGCTCGTGTGGCTGCTGGGCATGGTAATTTTTGTCGCGCTCATGGCCGAAGCCTTCATGGGTTATTTGCTGCCCTGGGGCAATATGTCTTATTGGGGCGCGCAAGTAATCATCTCGCTGTTCGAAGCCATTCCCGTGATCGGCCAAGGCTTGTCTGAATGGATACGCGGCGACTTCGTGGTGTCCGACGCCACGCTCAACCGTTTCTTCGCCTTCCACGTGATCGCGGTGCCGCTTATTTTGGCGGCGCTGGTGTACGTGCACATCGTCGCCTTGCACAAAGTGGGTTCGAACAATCCCGACGGTGTCGAAATCAAAAAGAAAAAAGACGCCAATGGCATTCCGCTCGATGGCATTCCGTTTCATCCGTATTACACGGTCAAGGACATCGTCGGCGTCACCGTGTTTCTGATGTTGTTTGCCGCAGTCATCTTCTTTTCGCCCGAACTCGGTGGCTGGTTCCTGGAGCATGACAATTTCGCCCCAGCGAATATTTTGCAGACGCCGCCCGAGATCGTGCCGCTGTGGTATTTCACGCCGTTCTATTCCATCTTGCGCGCCAACACCTTCGCTTTCTTTGGCATTCAAGCGAAACTTTGGGGCGTTATTTTCATGGGGCTTTCCATCATGTTGTTCTTCTTCTTGCCATGGCTGGATCGTTCGCCAGTCAAGTCGATTCGTTATCGCGGTTGGATGTACAAAACCGCTTTGACCATTTTCGTCATCGCGTTTCTAGTTTTAGGGTACTTAGGAACGCGACCGGCCGCTGGTCCCAACCTCATCATCGCCCAGGTATGCACGGTGTTGTATTTCGCGTTCTTTTTCCTGATGCCGTGGTATACCAAGCGCGATAAAACCAAACCGGTGCCAGAGAGGGTGACGCAATGAAAAAGCTTCTCATCCTGTTGGTTCTGGTTGGCTTGCCCGTGGCGGTTCAGGCGAGCGGCGCTGAAGGCGTTAAGCTCGACGCGGTTAAGATCGATCTTAAAGATCAAGCCTCGCTGCAACGCGGCGCGCGCATCTTCGTGAACTACTGTCTGTCTTGTCACAGCGCTTCTTACATGCGTTATAACCGCATGGGGCATGACCTGGGAATTTCCGACGAGCTGGTGAAGGAAAATCTTTTATTCGCCGCCGATAAAGTCGGCGATCTCATGAAAGCAGTGATGCCGAAGGAAGACGCCAAGCTTTGGTTTGGCGTGGCGCCACCCGACCTGTCGCTCGAAGCACGCGCGCGTACGCCCGAATGGATTTACACTTATTTGCGCAGTTTTTATCGCGACGCCAAATCGGTTTCCGGCTGGAACAATACGGTGTTCCCGCATGTAGCCATGCCGCATGTGCTGTATGAATGGCAGGGAGGGCAGCGCGCCGTTTTTAAAACCGAGCATGGCATGCAGGAGTTTGAAAAATTTGAGCTGGAAACGCCTGGCACCATGACTCCGGAAAAATATGACGAAGCCATGCGCGATCTAACCAATTTCATGGTTTATCTGGCCGAGCCGGCCAAGCTGGTGCGTTATAAAATCGGTGTTTATGTGCTTCTTTTTCTCGCTGTATTCCTAGTTTTTGCTTTTCTGCTGAAGAAGGAATACTGGAAGGACGTCCACTGAACTTACAGGGCGACTCCCGAACGGTGGCAGGCCGTTTCCGGGTATGACAATGCACAACGGAGAATCCGCGATGACCACGCCCGCCGCGCGTAAACCTATCATGACGCTTTATTCGGGGAAATCGGACCCCTACAGTCATCGCACGCGCATCGTGCTGTATGAAAAAGATATCGAATGCCAGATCGTCGAAATCGACATGAACAAAAAGCCGCGCGAACTCGGCGAGCTCAATCCTTATAACCAAGTTCCGACCATGGTGGATCGTGACTTGGTGTTGTATGAATCCAATATCATCAATGAATATCTAGACGAACGTCTGCCGCATCCGCCTCTAATGCCCGTCGACCCGGTTTCGCGCGCCCGCGCGCGCTTGATGCTGATCCGCTTCGACCGCGATTGGTATAGCTTGATCCCCGACGTCATCGGCGGCGATAAAAAAGCCGCCACGCGCGCGCGCCATACGCTGCGCGATGGTCTCACGGTGATATCGCCGATTTTCAAAGAACAGCAATTCGCCATGGGCGAGGAGTTTTCCTTGGTGGATTGTTCCTTGGCGCCGCTGCTGTGGCGCTTGGATATGTGGGATATCGAAGTCCCGCGTCAGGCGAAACCGATACTCGACTATGCCGAGCGCATTTTCGCGCGTAAATCCTTCAAGCTTTCTTTAACGGAAGCCGAAAAGGAAATGCATAGTTCTCCTGCCAAGTAATGCCACGGCGTTCGCGCGCCGCCCACGCCAGCGCAGTGAACAGCGCATGAGTCCTCTCAAACTTTATTTAATACGCGCGGTTTACGATTGGGCCGTGGATGCCAATTTCACGCCGCATGTGTTGGTGGATGCGACGGCGCCAGGCGCCAAAGTACCGCCCGGCTATGTCGAAAATGGCCGCGTCGTGTTGAATATCCATCCGCGCGCTGTGAATCATTTCGAGTTCGCCGCCGACGCTCTGCGCTTTTCCGCGCGTTTTGGCGCGCAAAGTTTCGTGGTCGAAATTCCCTATATCGCGGTGCTCGCTATTTATGCGCGTGAAAATAATCAAGGCATTTCATTTCCCGAGGCATCCGCGGAGGAAAAACAAAACATCCAGCCGCAAGATCAACCGCCCGACAATAAACCGCCAAGTAAAGGTCCCAGCCTGCGGGTGGTAAAATAAATAAACTATTTAGTTAGCGAGGCGACATGCAAACCGCAAAACTACTGCCACTTTTCTTCGCGACGTTTTTAATTTTTCCTGTCTTTGCCGTTGATACAAAAAATTCTTCTTCATCCGAAGAACACATCGAGTCGCCAGCGAATCCACCAGAGGCAGTCAAGCGTCCGCAGCGTGAAGCGGTAAAACTATCGCCGACGGTTCGCGAATCGGCGCCGCGTCCCGATGACAGCGGAAAAATGCGGCGCATGGCGCCCGCGCGTCCCGAAGCGCCTTTGCAACACGTGCCAGCGCTCAAGAATTTGTATCCGCCGTCTGCTCAGGATAAAAATACCGCGCCGAATACATCCGCGCCACGGAACGAAGCACCAGCGCGTTAACACACTCGGCGATTCATGATTCGCATACTTCAAGCGGATATTACTACGCTAAAAGTAGACGCCATCGTCAATGCTGCCAATGAAACCTTATTGGGTGGAGGCGGCGTGGATGGCGCGATTCACCGCGCTGCTGGCGCGCAGCTGCGAGAATATTGCCGCACTTTGGGTGGTTGCCCCACGGGCGAAGCGCGCATCACGCCTGCCTTCAAACTTTCCGCTAGATGGATTATTCACGCGGTCGGACCCGTTTGGCAGGGCGGTGAATACCGCGAACCTAAATTGTTGGCCAATTGCTATCGTAATGCGTTTGCGCTGGCCTTGGAAAATGAAGCGAGATCGATCGCGTTTCCCAGCATCAGCACGGGTGTGTATGCCTATCCCAAGGATCAGGCGGCCAAAATCGCCGTCAGGATCATGCGCGATTATGAAAATAAATTCGATGAAATTATTGCTTGTTGTTTTGGTGCTATGGATATGAAGAGGCATTGATTAAAAAATAATTAATGTAGGGTGGGTTAGGCGTCTTATGCCGTAACCCACCGAACAATTTTGTTGTCTTAGCAAACAAGCAGGAAGTAGGGTGTGCTGAGCGCCAGCGAAGCGCACCGAATTTTATTCTTGGTCGAGCGGCCTGCGACCGCGTGTTAATTGTGGGTGGTTGACCCACCGCAAGTTCCTTTTCTTTACTCGTGCAAAGAAAAGGAACCAAAAGAAAGCACGCCCCGAAGCCCACGGAAGCCCCTCCGTTCCTCACCCCATCGGGCGCGAGCCCAACTCGCCGATCGCAAACAACGCGATTCGGGCTCGAACAGGGGCTCGCTTAACTACTCCCGATGGGCCTGCGGTACTCGGCGTGGGCTACGGGGAGTAAAAATGATATTGTTCTAAATCATGTCTTCCACGGCAAAACTATTTTTAATTCTCGGTGGCCTCAACGCCGCGTTAGTGGTATTGCTCGGCGCTTTTGGGGCGCATGCATTGAAGATGCGCTTGTCGTCGGAAATGATGGCGGTTTATCAGACTGGAATTCATTATCATCTGTTTCATGCGCTGGGGTTGTTGATCGTGGGTGTCGTGGCGCTGCATTGGCCTGCGTCGATTTTTCTCAAGTGGGCTGGATGGTTAATGCTAGTTGGAATCGCACTTTTTTCTGGAAGTCTTTATGCGCTGAGTTTGAGCGAATTACGTTGGCTCGGCGCGATCACGCCTTTTGGCGGTATCTCGTTCATCTTGGCGTGGATACTTTTTGTGTTGAGTTTGCTTAAGGCATCATGATTTTTTTAAGCATTTATTAGGGAAAATACCCTATACATCCCACCGCTGGTGTTTCATTTTTTACCGCGCGTCAGACCGGTTTTGTTTGTCCTCGTATCGCTCCATACACTTAAAATTCTTATATATAAAAACCATGGAAAGGAAATGGAAAGGAAACGGAATGCAAGACATTTTAGGCGTTTCGAGGCATGTCAGTTTTGTAAGACGATTCATTCCCGTCTTCAGCATATTTTTTTGCATCATTATCGTCTCGTTGATGCTTTCGCTCGGCGCCATGGAGGTGCTTTCCGCGGCGCGTAGTTACGTGGCGGGAGAAGGTTTGTGGTCCAAGGCGCAACGTGACGCGGTTTATTTTCTTACGTTGTACGCGCAGACGCGTGAGTCCGGGTATTTCGTGCGCTATCGGCAAGCGCTCGCTATTCCTTTGAGCGATCATCGGGCGCGTATTGAGATGGAGAAACCGGATTACGATCATGCCAAGGCTTATTCGGGATTACTGGGAGGCGGCAATCATCCTGACGATATTCCAGGGATGATTGGTTTGTACCGTTGTTGCGCGGAGTATTCTTATTTTGCGCGTGCGGTGGCGATTTGGGCGGAAGGCGACACGCATATCGTCAAACTTGAACGTCTGGGAAATGAGCTGCACGGTGAAATTTCCTCGAACAACGTTTCGCGTAAACGCGTCAATGCCATTCTCGAGCGCGTGCGCGCGGTCGATACCGCGGTTAAACCTTTGGAGAATGCTTTTACCGCCACCCTCGGCGAAGCGGTGCGTTGGTTAAAATCGATATTGATATGGTCGGTGAGCGCGGTTCTTTCGCTGCTCATCGTGCTCGGTATTTATCTTTCTTGGCCCGTGTTAACTCGCATTCGGCGGACGGAAGCAGATTATCGTCTGCTGGTTAACGCTTTCGCCAACACCGCGGACGGCATCATGATCTTGGATAGTGCGCGCCGCATCGTGGCGGTTAATCATGCGTTTACCACGATCACGGGTTATATGCCTGAGGAAGTAATCGGCCAGGTATTTTCTCGTCCGAATACCTTGAAGATTCCCGGACCCCCGCTATTTGCCGTGTGGGCGGATGCACGCACCGAAGGGCGCTGGGAAGGTGAAATTTGGAATGTACGCAGAGACGGCGAACTTTATCCGATGCGCTTAAGCTTGAACGCGGTGCACGATGAACGCGGCACCAAGCTTGAGCATTACATCGCCGTGTTCAATGACATATCGCCGCACAAGGCGCACGAAGAACGACTCAAGCATCTCGCGACGCACGATTCCTTAACAGGCTTGCCGAATCGGGTGGAGTTCGAGCGGGTTTGCCGCGAAGCCATTGCGCGCGCCAATCGCCAGCAGCGTAAAGTGGCGGTGTTGTATATCGATCTCGATAACTTCAAACCGGTTAACGATAAATATGGGCATGTCGTGGGCGATGAGCTGTTGCGCACGCTCGGCGCGCGTATGAAGCAAGTCATCCGCGAAGTGGATGTTGCTGCGCGCATCGGCGGCGATGAATTTAGTGTTTTACTTGCTGATCTCGAGGATGCTTCGCACAGTTATATCGTGGCCTGCAAGCTGCTCGATATGTTGTCGCAACCGGTCGTGATTCAGGGTGACGCGCATACCGTGGGCGCCAGCATTGGTATCAGCACCTACCCCGATGACGCCGAAGACCCGCAAACGCTGTTGCTGTTGGCCGATACGGTTATGTACCGCGTTAAGCAAAGTGGTCGAAATGGCATTAGTTTTTATGCCCCTCCAGAATCCGGTAACGGCGTCGTTTCCATTCGTTGAAGACCTGCGGCTAATCTGCCACGTCTTATATTGTTAGCAACTAATCGTCATTAAACGTCACCCCAAGCCTCCCCTCCTGGCCGCTAATTCTTCGTAAAATAGCGGCTTTTCTGGCTTTATTCAGTTGGCACGCATGTTGCTTTATCTCTAGGGCTTGGCGGTGACGCGTTTTCCGCCAAGGGATCGAAGTTCTGACAAAGGTAAACCCAAGCGAAAGCCTGGGGGCGCAAAGTCACCGGTCTAGAGGAGCTGCAAGCTCTATGACAGCGGGATTGCCGGAATGCAGTAATCAGGATGGAAGTGGGCAGGAAGCCTGTAAACCCTGCTCGATAAAACCCTCCCATCGGATATAACCGGTATTTCCGCCTTGCTCGGTGTCAGGAAATTGTGCCGCAGTATTTTTTCCTGGAGGACAAGGCAATGGAAAACGGATATAGCAAACATGCTCTAGCGGTCAACGGACGTCGGCTCAACCCCATCCGCGCAGGAATTATGGCGTTAGGTTTCGTGGCTCTGGCGGGATTTTTTAGCCACACAGCCAAGGCCGATGATCTCAGCCTGATCGTCAACGGCAAGGCGATTCATATTAATACCAATAAAAATCTAAACGAGAAAAATTGGGGTTTAGGCTTCCAATACGAATGGGCTCCGGTGAATAGTCATTGGGTTCCCTTTGCCACTGCCACCGGCTTCATCGATTCGAATAAAAATCCCTCTTATTATGCTGGTGGTGGTGCGTTACGCCGCTTTAAGCTTAACGATATGCATTTCGACGTGGGCGCCATCGGCTTCCTCATGACGCGCAAGGGTTATAAAGACGATAAGCCCTTCCTCGGTGTCTTGCCCGCGTTTTCCGTCGGTACCGATCGGGTGGCGGTGAACATGACTTACATTCCGAAGGTGGATCCGAAAGCCGTGGCGCTGGTGTTTTTCCAACTCAAGGTTAAGCTGAAGACTTTTTGATAAGACACTCCCGCGCAAGGCGGGAGTGATGTTCAAAGTTTTTGGTGAGGCGCCAAAAATATTAAGATTTGTCTTTGTTGCGGGCAAGTTTATTCGCCGCCAGGGCCGCTTGGTAATACCAGTTTTCGAATTCCATCGCTTTCAAAGGTTCGCTGATATAAAAACCTTGCAAGGAATCACAGCCCATGCGTTTTAGCAGGTGGAATGCCAATTCTTGTTCCACACCTTCCGCCACCACCACAATACCGAGATTATGCGCCAGGCTGATCATAGTCTGAACAATGGCAGCATTGCTATTGTCGGTAAGCATGTCGATCACAAACGATTTATCGATCTTGATTTCATGCAATGGTAATTTCTTTAAATGCGTAAGCGATGAATAGCCGGTGCCGAAATCGTCTATGGATAAGCGCACGCCCATCGCGTGCAAATGCGAGAATGTCGACATCGCCTGAGCCGGGTTCGACATGATCGCGCTTTCGGTTAATTCTAGGGTAAGCGTCGAAGACGGTGCGCCCTGCGTTCGCAGGACTTCTTGAATGCGCATGGCCAGCGCTTCATCTTGCAGGCAATGCGCTGATAAATTGATCGCAATGTTGACGTCAATGCCCATGGTTTGCCAAACGGCCCATTGGCGCAAGCCTTCTTCCATGATCCACAGCGTTAGCGGCTCGATGAGACCAGTTTTTTCCACCAAGTGAATAAATTCTTCCGGATAAATCAGACCGCGACGCGGATGTTGCCAGCGTACCAGTGCTTCAACGCCATTTGCCAGGCCTGTCTTGGCATTAATTTTAGGTTGATATACCAAGATAAATTCATGTCGCTCGATGGCCTTGCTCAATTCTCCGCCCAAAACCAATTGGCTTAAGCTATCGCGATCCAGCGAGGTTTCATAAACGGTGTAAGCGCTATGCGAACGCTTGGATTCATACATGGCGACGTCGGCTTTGCGCAATAGCGTGTCGAAATCCGCCGCGTGCTCGGGGAACAAGGAAATGCCGATGCTAGCGCCAACGCGAAACGACTGTCCTTCTATCACGAACGGTTCTTGTATGGCGCTGACGATGAGGGCGGTGAGGTTTTTAATGTCATCCTCGGTGTTGGCGAGCAACACCAGGGCGAATTCATCGCCGCCCAAGCGCGCCACGGTGTCCGAACCGCGCGCGGTTTTTTGCAGACGCGCGCCGACTTGTTGCAGCAAGATATCGCCGATCGCATGGCCCAGCGCATCGTTGATTTCCTTGAAGTGATCTAAATCCATTAGCACCAACGCCAAGCTTTGACGGGTTCTTTCGGCCACGTGCATGGCTTGTTGCAGGCGATCTTGCAGCAGCGTGCGGTTGGGCAGTCCTGTTAAACCGTCATGCAGCGCTTGGTGCTGCAGCGTGTCCGCTTGTTTCACGAGCTCCCCGCGCATCAGGTTTAAGTCCTCGGCGAGATTATGCAATTCGGTAATATGCGTGTTGATTTGTAGCTGTTCTTCGAAGTGTCCATAGGCGATTTTACGCGATGCTTCTTGCAGACGTTTTAAAGGTTTGGTTAGCGCGGGGCCCACGAAGCCGACTAAGGCGGTGGTCAAAAAGAAATAAGCCAAGGCCAAATAGATGCCACGTTGATACGCCAGCCCAATCTGCTCTTGGGTGACGGTTTCATCGTATCCCAGTTGAATGGTGCCAATTCCTTCTTCCTGTTGATCGTAGATGGGCAAGGAAATGAAATACACTTGATCGTCGTGTTGTCCGAAGAAAAAATCTTCCTTGAACTTGGTGTAACCGCTGACGATACTGGTGCTGGCAATGCTGCGACTTTTATTGTCGATGGCCTGGGCATAGACAATGCGGCCCGTTATCATCGATTCGTCCAGCAGCATTTGCAGCCGTCCATTGGCGACGGACTTGCCCGCGAGATCCGCGAACAATCCAGCGTCGGTGCGCACATGGTTGACGAATTGATCTTGATAACCTTGCTTGACGATAAACAACACGCCACCGAACAGCAACGGTATTAAAGCCGCGTGAATAGCCACCATGCCCAGCACCATGCGCCAGGTGAGACTATTAAAAATGCGCTTTAATCTGCCTGACCTTGCCATAATTCTTGCACCACTCTAATGCCCGAAATTTTCTCGGCCTTGTTTAGCCACATGTAACTCAAGGCGCCTGGCGTATCTTGCAGCGTGGCGATCAATTTTTCGGCGTCGGTATAGCGAATTGGGCGATGCCCTCCCGAACGGAAAACTCTTTCCATCAATTGACGCTCGTAGTTTTGCGCCGACATGAAAATAATCTTTTGCAGAAATACTTCATTCAATAGCGGATCGGAGGCGTTGTGCACCGGTTCCAGGCGCGCGCTGTTTTGGATAATCGGTAGCCCCAAAAAAAGTCGGCGCACGTCGGTTTGCGAAAGCGGGGTGATTTTCGATGATAAGGCGCTGACGAGCACCAGTCGGCGTTCTTCCGCGGCCAAGCTGCGCGAGCCGCTAGCGGTTAACGACAATATCAGCAACGCGGCGAGCAACCAGAATCGTTTCATGGAAACCCAGCGCTCCATTGCAAGATAATCTGGTTGAACTCATCGTTTAATCGATAACTGCGATTCAGCTCGACAGTGAAGGCTTGACGCAGCGCGAAGTTATAGCGCACACCCGCTAAATTTCGGCGATTGACGAATTCTGGAAATAATGTCAGATAAGCATCGTTTTTATTGCCGCGCGTATTTTCGAAGCGCGCGTAAAACGTCCAGCTAGGATTCCAATCGTATTCCGGTTGTACATAGGCATTGGTAAACGAGCCGCGTTCGCTATGAGCATAGAAATCGACACGGTTGGTTACAAAAAATAGTTCACCGGTTAATCGTGCCTTGCCCCATTTCCAGTTGCCGAAAAATCCGGAAGCGATTTGCTCCACGTCCGTGAGGGAAACACCGTTTCCAGTGATAAGCGTATGACTGGCGAAGGCGCCGAATTCGTCGGAGCTATTAATTCCTGGACTATACGAGAAGCGCGCGGTGCTGCTGAGTTTATGGGAATCGCCGCGAGGAGAGAAAACATCCAAGGGTTCTAAACTGTCTTCTAAGGCCGGCCCTGCGCCGAGCGCCAAGGTGTAATTCCAGGTATTTTCGGTGTTATAGGATCCTTCTAAAGCAAGCCCGGTGAGATGTGACGCCATGATGCCGCCTTCGTCTTCGAAAGCGTGAATTCCTGGACGGGTGATCGAGGTCTGTAAATAAGTGCCATGATGGCATTGCGTGTTCCAGTAGCCTTGGGGATTGTGATAACGGCCGAACCATATGGTGTTATTGGCGTTGGTTAACCAGCCGATTTGCAGGCGTTCCGCTTCATGCTCATCCTCGGAAATAAAAACTTCACCGAGCACGCGCCATTTTTCAAATTCAGCGGTGTAAAACAAATCCAGCGATGCGTCGAAGTCGTTGCGCTTGAGGCCGCTGCCAGCAGCAGTGTCGGATGTATGAATAAAGTTAGCGCGGGGAAATAAGAAAAAATCTTGCGCTGCTCGCGCGCTCACGGCATGTATCGCCGTATATACGCATATCGCCGCCGCGCAAAAAATGCCGAATCTTCGGGATGGTGAGCGCGCCTTGATTGCTTGGCCTGATTGCATATTTTTGCTTAGAGTAATTAACGAATAGCCACCGGCCTGTCGTTCCAGACGACGCGCCTGTGTTCCTTGGAAAATAAGCAAAAACCATACCGTTGGCGTGAAAAAAGCTATATTAGCGAAGCTTGAGAGGCTAACTCTTGGGCGGTAAGGGATTTAAACAGGACAAATCTATCAATACCAGGAGGGCACGAACGTCAAATTAAAAGAGTTTTATTTGGGCCTCGAGGATTTGACCCAGGCTAATGCTGGCGTTGTTGCCGGGCACTTGATGCGCCAGGCGTACGTCAAATCCATCTTTCACCAACAGCGTGATCGCTTGTTCCAGCAATACGCGATTTTGAAAGACATTGCCATGCAGACCGATAGTGCAGTCACCTTGTTCCTCGCGCACCGCGCGCGCCTGACTCAATAGCGCTTGCGCCAAGCTTGCATGAAAACCCTGCGCGCGTTCGGCGATGGAAATTCTTCCGTTCATCAAGAAAGGAAGCAAAGGAGACCAATCTAATTCCCAGACGAGCATGCGATTGCGCACCAGCGGCAATTTAATTATTTTTGTCTCGCCGCCACAGACGGCTTCCAACAACATCGGTCCTTGTCCTGGATAGCTTGAACGATAGTTTAATCCAGTTAATGCCGCGGCGGCGTTAAAGAGACTGCCCACGGAAGTCGTGGCGGGACTATTTAATCCGCGTTGCCAAGCGTGTTGCGCCAAGGTGGTATCTTCTAAACATCCATTCCATTTAATGCCAGTTTCCCAACACAGCGAAGCCGCCGCGCGCCACGGTTCATGACGGCTTTTTTCGCCGCCGACCAGTCGAAACGGCCGCAAGCTGCCAACGCGTTCCCAATCGCCTGGCCGGCCCAGCAACGCTTCCCCGCCCCAGAAGGTTCCATCCACGCCATAACCCATGCCATCCCATGTGAACGTCAACCAACGCGCGACGTCTTGATGTTCGACCGCCAGCGCCGCGGCATGCGCGTAATGATGAAAGACAGGAACCACTTGCAATCCTGTGCGCCGCGCCCAGCGCGTGCCGATGGAAGCGAGATGAGCGTCGCAAGCTATATGCTGTGCGCGTATGCCTTGCTGGTTTTGCATCTCGGCGATGACTTTTTCGAGAGCCGTTAAACGGCTGGGCATGTCCAGATCGCCGATAAAAGGAGACAGCCAGACGCGATCCTTATGTGCAAGCGCCACCGTGTTTTGCGTGGAAGCACCGACTGCTATCAATGGTTTTTTTAGCGTGAAAGGCAGTGGCAACTCCAAGAGGGTATTGCCACGTCCCCAATACACGGGCCGTGCTTGTCCCGCGAGCATGCGAAATACGCTACCTTCCATGACTGTCTCGTATGGACTGTCGTGGTTTAAAAATGCTTCCGCGACGTGAGTTAACCGGATCGACAAATCATCCTTGGTTAATACCGATTGAGTGTTGGCGGGCATAGTCACTAACGGCCCCGCGAAACCATCCAGCAAGATTTTTTGTAGCGGGCTGGGCGGCAAGCTGACACCAATTTCTTTGAGGTTGGGTGCTAGACGTGGCGATACCAGCGCCGATGATTTTTTTTGCGCCAATACAATGGCGCTATCGGTTTCGTTCAGTATGCGCGCCTGCTCATCCGTCAATTCCACCGCGGCACGTACGGCGTTAAGTCCATCGGAACCGCTTGCGGGAAAGACCACGGCAAAGGGTTCATGCGGGCGTGAAATTTTGGAACGCAGCCGGGTAATGGCAATATCGTTGCGCGCGTCGCACATCAGGCGATAGCCATCGCCCGTTTTAACCGCGATAATTTTCCCCGCGCGCAAGGCCGAGATCGCGCGCGCCATGGCTAACGCGCTGTCTTGCGTTTCGCCTTCGGCCGATATGAAATGCAGCGCGGGCAAATCGGCGTGCGCCGTTCGCGCCTGAAACCGCGGCTTCAGTGGCTTATCTTGATTGGGGTTATATTCTGGGCACATTTCAAATCGGTTTTATGAATTAGGTTTGACGGCTATCATGCTCCGCAGGACGCTGTGAGCGCAAGCGATAAACGTCATTTATCGAGGAAGCGAGACCATGAAGCAACGTTGTGCCTGGGCGGCAGAGGCCAGTCCGCTTGATCAAAAATATCACGACCAGGAATGGGGCGTGCCGATTCATAACGACCGCAAGTTGTTTGAGTTGCTGATTCTTGAGGGGGCGCAAGCAGGTTTGAGCTGGTCGACGATTCTGAAAAAGCGCGTCAATTATCGTCGTGCTTACGATAATTTCGATGTAGGCAAGATCGTTCGGTATAACTCGGTAAAACAACGGCGTTTGCTAAAAGACCCGGGCATTATCCGCAATCGCCTTAAAATCCGGGCAGCGGTGGTAAACGCCAAAGCATTTATTGAGGTACAAAAAGAATTTGGCAGTTTTGATCGTTACTTATGGCAATTTGTCGGCGGCCAACCGATTCAAAATCGGCGTCAACAGGGAGGACTTCCAGCACGCACGCGCGAATCCGATGCCTTAAGCAAGGATCTAAAACGGCGCGGATTTAAATTTGTCGGTTCCACGATTTGTTATGCCTTTATGCAAGCGGTGGGCATGGTCAACGATCACGCGAAAAATTGTTTTAGGTATCGCGCCTTGGCAAAAAGAAAAAAATGAAACGGCGACAAGCGTTTTTAATTTTTATTTTTCCGTTCTTATTATTAGGGGCTTGTTCATCGCAGCGCGATACGCCCGAAGAACAGGTGCGCGCCTTGCTCAAGCGCGGCGAGGCCGCGGCGGAAAAAAAAGAAACCGCGGTTTTGCGCCAGTTAATTTCAGATAAATATTCCGATAGCCAAGGGCAAGATAAAAAATCGATCGAGGCGCTGTTGCGGTTTTATTTTTTACGCCACGAATCCATTCATTTGTTGACGCGTGTTCAAAGCGTGACTTTCATGGAACCGATTCGCGCGCAGACGGTGATATTGGTGGCGATGGCCGCGCAACCCATTGGCGGCGTGCAGGAGTTGCAGCGCTTGCGCGCCGATCTGTATCGTTTTGAGCTAACGTTTGTTAATGACAGCAAAGAATGGAAATTAGTGCGCGCCGAATGGCGCCCTTCAGAGTTGAATGATTTTCTTTAAAAGACGAAGCATCTCATTAGCCCTGCTACTAGTTGAGCGTATAGACGTTTTTCGGCAGTGATTCCCCAGTTTTTTTAATTTTTTGAATTATTTTATGCCCGCATCATCTACGTTTGTCTGGCTCGCCTAGTAAAAATCCTTTCGCTTCAGATGACTGCGGGCAATAACGACAATTAAGGTGAGGCTCGCAAAACCCCCGTCTGTGGCATGAATGCTGCACTTAATCCTCTGAAATTAAACGGCAAACAACGTTCGGAATATGGACGATGAACAAGCCGTGGGGGTGAAATTGTCAAAGATGTTCGGTTGCAAGTCGTTGACGCTTCGGAGCGCAACGGTGGCTTCGGCTTTGCGCGAGAGATTCATGTCGCAGGTTGTTGGCGCGTTCTTCGTTTTAATTGGAATTTTTTTGGTGAGTTGTTCGTGGTTGCAAGCGCCCGCGACGCCCAAAGGGTTTGCGATTCTCTTGAGCGATAATTCCCCAGCCTTTATCGGCGTGCAACGCGCCATCAACAAGCACTATCCGCAGGGCATCAAGACCTATCGTTTAGGCGGTGGCGAGAGTGATGCCGAAATACTGAAAAAGATTCAGCATTCGGATAAACCCATCTTGGTGGCTGTCGGTCTACCAGCAGCGAAGTTAGCCCGCAGTCTTGCAAATAAGAAAGTAATTTTCTGTCAGGTTTTTAATTACGAAGACACGGACTTGATCGCTCCCCATATGAAAGGAGTGGCCGCAACTCCTCCAGTGTCTGAACAGTTTCGTGTCTGGAAAACCTTGGCTCCGCAATTAAAGAAAGTCGGCGTCATCACGGGTAAAAATCTGCGGAGCTTTATTGACGAAGCTTCCGCTGCCGCCCGGGAAAATCATATCGATCTTATCCATGTTGAAGTTAAATCGGATAAGGAAACGCTTTACGCCTATAAACAATTGGCGCCCAAGATACAAGGCTTGTGGTTGGTTCCAGATAATCGCGTTCTTAGCCGCGACACTATCCGTGACATGATGGCTTACAGTGTTAAAGAAGGAAAACAAGTTTCCGTGTTCAGTCACGGTTTGCTCGGCATGGGCGGGCTCCTGAGCGCCGAGAGCAGTTATGCGGATATTGCCGAACAAGTGCTCCTACGGGTCGAACAAGCGGGACGCGCCAAGGAAATTCCTGGCGACCCGATCACCGCGCTTACTCAGGCCAATATTCGCATAAATCCGGTAATGGCTGGCCGTTTGAACTTGCCGCTGCCTAAATCTTTACGGGGGATGGTCCATGCTCCGTGAAATGCTGATACAAAAATTTTTAGCGCAAGGTTTGACCGCTTCGCAATTATGGCGCGGCTGGATGCCGAAAAAAGGCGAACACAGTTTAGTTAGCCGTTTGGTGGTGCTTTTGTTGCTGGGCGCTGTGACGGTGTATTTGATCGTAAACGTGGGCCTATGGTGGACCTCCAGCCGTTTAATCGAAGATAACCTTGAGAAGCAGGCCAGCCGCTGGTTGACGGAGCTCGATGATCTGGGCACGCCGCATTATGCTTCGCAAGCCGGCAAACATTTGGCGAATATCGACAAGCGCATTAAAAATTTTCCTGAAGTGGCCTTCATCCGTTATTACGACGCCTCCGGTAAAAAAGTATTGGGCGAATACGGTGATCGGCACGACGCGAAAACGCCGTTCATCGCTTCGGAGCAGATGGCCAAATTTTCCCGCGTGGCCGGCGCCGATAAAAATTATCTGATCGATCGTTCTATTCTGGGCGGTGCTTACATGCGCTTTATCGCGCCCGTGCGGGTTCGCTCCATCCGTTCCGATGGTCTGCTCAATTTCAATTTGGAAAACGATTCCAGCGAGAACGTAAAGATCATCGGTTATATCGATCTGAGCATCGATTCCGGTTACTACAAGGAACAATTGGTGCGCAGCATGGCCTCGGGCAGCTTGATCATTGCTGGGCTATTGCTGGTGGCGCTGTTTTTTGGGCGCCGCATGATCTTGCGGGCGCTGGCGCCATTGACCAAGTTGCAAGTGCCGCTAGCGCGTCTCGCCAGGGGTGAAATCGACGTTAATGTGGAACGCGCGAAAGACATAGAAATCGCGGTTATCAGCGATGCCTTGAACGCCACGGTACGCGCCGTGAAAGAACGCAATGAAACCCTGCGGAAAATGGCCGAAAGCGATCCGCTTACCGGACTCGTCAACCGCAGTTATTTCATGCGTGAGCTGGAGCAGGAGATGGCGCACAGCAAACAAGACAGCATGTCGAGCGCGGTATTTTTCATCGATCTAGATCAGTTTAAATACGTCAACGATACGCTCGGCCACGCCGCGGGCGACAAGCTGCTGATGCGAGTTGCCGATCTGTTGCAACAGCGCGCGCGCGAGCAAGACGTGGTGTCACGTTTCGGTGGCGATGAATTCACGGTGTTGGCGCGCCATGTTGCGCGTGACGGCGCCATCGATTTAGCGCGCGCATTCAATCAGATCATGCGCGACATGCGCGTGTCAGAAGGCGATAAGATTTTTAGCGTCAATTGCAGCATCGGCATCGCCATGATCGATCCTGGGCAGCACACTGCCGAGGAAGTCATGGGGCACGCAGACATGGCTTGTTTCGCCGCCAAATCGCATGGACGCAATCGATACCATATGTACGAAGAAGACGGCGAGAGCAAGAAAAAGATGACGGTTGATGTCGGCTGGTTCCAGCACATCAAACATGTCATCGAGAAAAATCAATTCCGTTTGGTTTATCAGCCCATCATGCACGTTGCCGAACCCGATAAGGAATGTTACGAAGTGTTGTTGCGCATGCCCGGTCCGAATGGCGAGCAGGTGTTGCCGTCGATTTTTCTACCCGTGGCGTTACGCTTTGGCCTGATGGTGGACATTGATCGTTGGGTGATTGCACGCGCCTTGAAAGCGCTGGCGGATTTTCGTGGCGCTGGTCGCGATATCACTTTTTGCATCAATCTTTCGGGCGAATCGCTCGGAGATGCCGCGCTTCTGCCTCTTATTAAAGAACAGTTATCGCTTTATCGCTTGCCGCCAGGCGCGCTTATTTTTGAGATTACCGAGCAATCGGCGGTGCGTTATTTGGATAAGGCGCGGGATCTCATTCAAGGATTAGTCGACATGGGTTGTCGTTTTGCCTTGGATGATTTCGGCATCGGATTCAGTTCGTTTGGCTACCTTAAACATTTGCCAGTGGATTTCATAAAGATCGATGGATCTTTTGTGCGCCATATGGCGGACAACGCCACCGATGAGACCATGGTGCTGGCCATCATCCAAATCGCACGCTCGCTAGGTAAGTCGACGATCGCCGAATTCGTTCAAGATAAGAAAACCATGGCGTTACTCAAGAAAGCGGGCGTGGATTGCGTGCAGGGTTATTACATCGGCAAACCGTCGGAACGGCTGCCGTTGAATTTACACGTGGCATCGGAAATTAAGAAAAACGCGAGTTAATCTACAACGCGCAGTCAGGACTGGGTTTTATCTTTCTGAATCATGGCGTAAGCCGAATGGTTATGGATGGATTCGAAATTTTCCGATTCCACCTTGTAACCGTCGATGCGCTCATCCCGATTTAATGCCGTTGCCACGTCGCGCACCATGTCTTCGACAAACTTGGGGTTTTCGTAGGCTTTTTCAGTCACGTATTTTTCATCTGGACGTTTCAACAGCCCGTAAAGCTCGCAACTGGCCTGTTTCTCAACGAGGTCGATCAAGTCTTCGATCCACACGAAAGTATTGGTGCGTACCGTGAGCGTGACGTGCGAGCGTTGATTGTGCGCGCCGTATTGCGAGATTTCCTTGGAGCAAGGGCACAGGCTCGTGACCGGAATCACGACCTTGATGGTCATAATATCTTTGCCGCCGCGAATCTCGCCGCTAAAAGTCACCTGATAGTCCATTAAGCTTTTCACGCCCGAAACCGGCGCGGCTTTGTTAATAAAATACGGAAAGCTCATTTCGATGTGGCCGGTATCGGCTTCCAGGCGGCGACTCATCTCGGCCAGCATGTCCTTGAAGGATTCCACGGAAATTTCCAAATCGTGGGAATTTAATATTTCCACGAAGCGCGACATGTGCGTGCCCTTGAAATTGTGCGGCAGCTCCACGTACATATTGAAGTTGGCAATCGTGTGTTGCACGCCTTGCGAGCGGTCCTTCACCACCACCGGATGACGGATGTCCTTGATGCCGACTTTGTCGATCGGCAGATGGCGCAAGTCCGGTGTGTTTTGGACGTCGGCGATAGGAAGAACTTCGGCTTTGCTTTTGAGCTTCATGGGATTTTCTCGACAGCGAGAGGACAACAATAATGAATTACTTGAGCTTTCTAGTCAAGTTTAAGCGAATTCACGCTGCGCAGACTGCTCTGTGGATGTATGTCGCAGTATCGCGCGACGTATGCCCGCCGCATCCAAACCGCATTGAGCGAGTAATTGCTGATGATCGCCATGTTCGATAAAACGGTCGGGCAATCCCAGATTGACGATATCGGTTTTGATTCCCGCGGCGGCCAAGCATTCGTTGACGGCGCTACCCGCGCCGCCCGCGATTGCATTTTCTTCAATGGTGATCAGCAGATCGTGAGTGCGCGCCAACTCGTGCACCAAATCCACGTCCAAAGGTTTTACAAAACGCATATTCACCACGGTAGCATTAAATGCTTCGCCGGCTTCAAAGGCTGGCGTCAACATGCTGCCAAATGCCAGTAAGGCGGTGCGCTGACCTTTGCGTCTGATTTCGGCTTTGCCGATGGGCAGCATTTGCATTTCGTTGTCGATGACCGCGCCCGGACCGCTGCCGCGCGGGTAACGCACCGCGGCCGGACCATTTAGCTGGAAACCGGTGTACAACATTTGACGGCATTCGTTTTCATCCGCGGGCGCCATGATGGTCATGTTCGGCAGGCAACGCAGATAAGAAAGATCGAAGCTGCCCGCATGCGTCGGACCATCGGCGCCGACTAATCCCGCGCGATCGATGGCGAACAACACGGGCAAATTTTGTAGACAGATGTCATGGATAAGTTGATCGTAGCCGCGTTGCAAAAAGGTGGAATAGATTGCCACCACGGGTTTCAAACCGTCGCAGGCTAAGCCCGCGGCAAAAGTGAGCGCATGTTGTTCGGCAATGCCGACATCGAAATAACGATTCGGGAAACGTTCGGAGAATGACACCAAGCCTGAACCTTCGCGCATCGCGGGTGTGATGCCCATGAGGCGCACGTCGCGCGCGGCCATGTCGCAGATCCATTCGCCGAAAACTTGCGTATAAGTTTTGCCGCAAGGTTTCTTTTCCATCTTGCCCGTGGCGGGGTCGAAGGGCGTGACGCCATGGTAAACGCAGGGATCGCCCTCGGCCGGTTCGTAACCTTTGCCCTTGCGCGTGACCACGTGTAAAAACCGCGGCCCTTTGAGATTCTTCAGGTTGCTTAAGGTGCGGATCAAAACATGCAAATTATGCCCGTCGATGGGACCAATATAATTGAAACCCATTTCCTCGAATAAGGTGCCTGGCATCACCATGCCTTTCATGTGTTCTTCCACGCGTTTGGCCAACTCCCATATCGGCGGAATGGTCGAGAGCACGGTTTTGGAACCTTCGCGCATATGCGTATAAACCTTGCCCGAGAGAATACGCGCCAGATAACTCGACATTGCGCCAACGTTGGGCGAGATCGACATGTCATTATCGTTGAGCACCACGAGCAGATTGGCGTCCATGTTGCCCGCGTTGTTAAGTGCTTCGAAAGCTTGTCCGCCCGAAAGCGCGCCATCGCCGATGACCGCCACCACTTGGCGGTCGGAGCCCGTGCGCGAGGCGGCCACGGCCATGCCCAGTGCGGCACTGAGTGAAGTGCTCGAATGACCCACGCCAAAGGTGTCGTATTCGCTTTCTTCGCGTCGCGGAAATCCGGAAATGCCGCCGCTTTGACGCAAGCTATGCATGCGCTCGCGGCGGCCGGTTAGAATTTTATGCGGATAAGTTTGATGTCCCACGTCCCACACCAGGCGATCGTGCGGCGTGTTAAAGATGTAGTGCAAGGCCAGCGTCAGCTCCACCGTGCCTAGGCCCGCGGCCAGATGCCCGCCCGTGCGCGCTACTGAATCGATCAAGAATGCACGGATTTGCTGGGCGATGTCGGGCAGGTCGTCTTCTTTCAGGCGCCGCAAATCCGCTGGGCTATTAATGTTGCCCAGAAGCGGACGGCGACGGCTGGTTTTTTTGGTCATTGACGGCGTTCGATAATGAATTCGGCCAAGTCGGCCAAGAGCGCGCCATTATCCCCCAAAGGCGTCAGGCTTTCGAGGGCTTGGGCGCGCAGCATTTTAGCGCGTTTCTTGGCCTCGGCCAGCCCCAGGACGGAGGTATAAGTCGGCTTCCCCCGCGCTTGATCGACGCCGGGGTTTTTCCCCAGCGTATCCGCACGGCCTTCCACGTCTAAAATATCGTCGGTGATTTGGAAAGCGAGGCCCACGGCGCGGCTGTATTGTTCGAGCGCCTGAAGTTTGGCGGCGGCGGTATTTTCCTGAGTGTGCGCACCCAGCATGACCGCGGCATGAATCAGCGCACCGGTTTTGCGACGGTGCATGTCTTCGAGTTGCATCAGCGATATCGACTGGCCCGCCGACGCCAAATCAATCGCTTGTCCGCCCGCCATGCCCTGTGAACCCGCGGCTTGCGCCAGCAGTGCGATCATATTTAAACGTTGATGGGAGCTAATGGTGAGCGCCGCATCTTGCGCCAAAATTTCAAATGCCAGCGATTGCAGCGCATCACCCGCCAGCAAAGCCGTGGCTTCATCGTAAGCTTTATGACAAGTGGGTTTGCCACGACGTAGATCGTCGTTATCCATGCTCGGCAAGTCGTCGTGCACCAATGAATACGCGTGAATCAACTCGACGGCGCAAGCGGGCACATCCAGCGCGCTATCGGGCGCGCCTACCGCCTGGCCCGCGGCATAGACCAAACTGGCGCGCACGCGTTTGCCGCCATCGAGCGTGACATAACGCATAGCCGCGTGCAGTGTGGAGGGTGTGAGTTCCGTGGCCGGCAAGCGCGCATCCAGCGCGCGCTCCGCGCGCTGCTGGAAGCGGTTTAACTGATCGATAAAAGCAAGCAACGTGAACTTACTCGTCTTCGCTGGGCAGTGGCTCGGCTACTAATTCACCGTTTTTGCTTACTAATTTTTCCACGCGTTGTTCGGCGTCGCGCAAGCCTTGTTGGCAAGCGCGGGCTAACTCAATACCGCGTTGAAAAGACTTTAGTGCTTCGTCCAGCGTTTGTTCACCGGATTCCATTTTTTCCACGATCTTTTCCAATTCCACCAAGGCGGATTCGAAGTCAGGCTGGGTATTCGATTTTTTTGCCACCATTTTTCTCACGCGAGTAATTGGGTCTACGCTAACGCAGGGTAATCAGGGCGTCAATTCTGAACGCGCACTTTTTCGGTCAAAATTCATCCAGGCATCTATTTTAATAGCTTTAAGAATTAACGGGTTGTATTGGCGCTAATGATACAAGCATTGTGTTTTGTGCGCATCGCCTACACAATAAATCCCGCCGCTGGTACAAGCGCTTTTGTTCAACAAGATAGCCGCCAAAAAAACCGACGATCATGTATGAGACTTTTTACGGCCTGAGAGAGAAGCCTTTCTCTTTATTGCCCGATCCCGCTTATCTGTATTTGAGCAAACAGCACCAGATGGCGCTGACCTTGCTGGAATACGGTCTTGAGAACCAAGCCGGTTTTTGCATCATTACGGGCAGCATCGGTACTGGCAAGACAACCTTGATTCGCCGTTTGCTCAGCCAAACGGGAAAAGACATATCGATTGGCCTGATTTCCAACACCCATCACGCTTACGGCGAATTGATGCGCTGGATCATGGTGTCATTCGGTTTGGACACGGCGGAGGAATCGCGGCCCAAGCTGTATAAGTTGTTCACGGATTATTTAATTAGCCAATACGCTAAAAACAAGCGCACGATGATCATCATCGACGAAGCGCAGAATATGTCCGTGAGCGCGCTGGAAGAATTGCGCATGCTATCCAACATCAATAGCGAAAAAGATTTACTGCTGCAAATTATGCTGGTCGGCCAGCCAGGCCTGCGCGATATTTTGAGCCGTGCGGATTTGGAGCAGTTCGCGCAACGTATCGCGGTGGATTACAACCTCGAAGCGCTGAACCATCAAGAAACATGCGAATATATTCGTCACCGCCTCAAGACCGCGGGCGGCGAGGAAAGCATTTTTAGCGATGATGCTTGCGACGCGGTTTATCGGCATAGCGCTGGCACGCCACGGCTTATTAATCTTTTATGCGATCTGACTCTGGTCTACGGCTATGCGGGGCAATTTGCTGTCATTACCGAAGAAGTGGTGGAGCAGGTGATACGCGAACGCCAAGCCAGCGGCGCTTTGCAGGTTTTCGCTAAAACCGCCGCGCTTAAACCGAAACGTTCAACGGAGGCAATGAGTTCGGTGGCAAAAAAATCAGCGCAGAGTTTAAAAATGGATGCGCCGAAGTCTGAATCGAATAGTTCGCCGAAACTTGTCGATAAAACAAGAGTCGAGGATGCGTCCATGTCTAAGAATGATTCTGCTCGCCACTTAGAACGCACCATGCCCGATATTCGTGCTTATGAGATGGCAATGGCAAATAAAAAAACTGCCGAAACGATGTCTAAACATGAGCCAGCGCCTACCGTTAATCCGGTTGCGACTAAATCATCTCCTAGTGTCGAAGCGGCTGCACACAATGAATTATCCGCTCCATCCGCCGTTTCAGAGTTCGAAAATATAATCGCAGCGCCACCGCCTTCGCCCGTTACAAATAACATCTCGATAACGGCCGCGGCAGCAGTGTCGAAAACGGATGACAGAGCACGACCTCTGGGAACGAAACGCATCAAGGTCGATTGGGCAGCGATTCAGACGCCGAGAAATCCAAGGTCTGGCGTTAAACGATATTTACCCTACGGCATGGCGGCGGCGTTTATATTGATCGTGGTTTCTGGCGTGACGTTTTTTTTGAGCACGAACTCAAAAAATGCTTCCGCCAAATCCGCCCCGCTGGCCGAAGGCAAGGTAATGGCGCCAATGCCCGTGACGACGCTGGAATTATCTTCACCAACTAAAGCGCCAACGTCTAACAAGCTGGAACAACCGTCCTCTTCCCAGCCGGACAAAAACGTCATTACCAAAAAAGATGCGTTCGATGAATTAAGAAAAAAGATTATCGAGAATCAGCGTAATGCTGTTCCGTCGACCACCAAGCCGTCGAGCTCGAGCACTAATACCCATCTCGATTCGCGCGATGAACTGCGGTTGAAGATTTTAGAGATTCAGCGTCAAGCGGAGCTCAACGCCGCGCCAGCCGCTGAGCCAGCATTGACCGCCAAGCTTAAACAAACGGATAAATCCGAAATTATTCTTGAACAGCAAGCGGATGGAACAGTTATTGTTAAGTCCAATGACAAGCCTTCATCCGAAGCATCCGCGACAAAAAAGTAGCCGTAAAAATTTACTTAACCTACGTAATTATTTTCCAGAAACAACAAAGCCACCGTGAAGGTGGCTTTGTTGTTTGCGATGGTGGAGGTGGCGAGAATCGAACTCGCGTCCGCAAGCCCTACAGCTCTAGTTCTACATGCGTAGTCTGTCTTCGATTTGGCTTAGCGTGTTCCGACAGACAGGACCATCGCTAAGCTGAGCCTGCTATTGGTTTAGCGTCCGCTCAACAGGCACGAACCGACGCGATCCTGTGTAATCGACCCTTCAATCCCGGCCCACAGGCGAAACGTAGGTGAAAGGTTAGCGGGGATTAAGCCGCTAAGGCGTAGTTGTCGTTGTTGGCAACTATAGTTTTGCCGCTGTATTTACGAGGAACTCGGCACCTCGGCATGCTCCAGAGGTTTCGTGACCCACGTCGAAACCAGGTCACCCCCAGATACAAATCACAGTATAACGCAGAATGGTGGGACTTCAGCGCGATTTCAATACCCGCTGCATTTCACGGTCGGATTCGCGCTTCTTGATGTCGGCGCGCTTATCGTGCGCTTGCTTACCGCGCGCCAGGCCGATCTCCAGCTTGGCGCGCCCGTGTTTCCAATGCAATTGCAGCGGCACCAGCGTGTAGCCCTTGCGTTCCGTGGCGCCGATCAATTTATTCAGCTCATCGCGATGCAGCAAAAGTTTGCGCGCGCGTACCGGATTGGCTTGTATATGCGTGGACGTGGAAGTGAGTGGAGAGAAGTGCGCGCCTACCAAATAAGCTTCGTTATTTTCCAGGACAACGTAGGCTTCCTTGAGTTGCGCGCGCCCAGCGCGCAAGCATTTTACTTCCCAGCCTAACAGCGCGAGACCCGCGTCGAATTTTTCTTCAATAAAATAATCATGCCAGGCCTTGCGGTTCTGGGCGATGACGGGGCTGGGTGAATCGTCTTTTTTCTTGCTCATCGCGCCAATACGCCCACATGGAAATAAATAACAGATGTTATAACTTAATTTTAGAAAACACCGTGGCGGCACCCACGGCGTACTATGCTTAGAATATATTAAATAACGACATAATCATGGTGCGTCGGTGGACGCTTGGCGCCGAGTATGCCACATTCTGGCCCCGCATGAGAGGAACAGACACTATTCAGTCAGTGATCCAACATTATGATTACCACTTATAAACATCCGGCGCGCCGCGATCCGCTGCGCAGCGGCAGAAAAACCCTGTACGAACGCTGGTCGTCGCCGAGCATGTTCGTGCTCGCCGCCACCGGCGCCGCGATTGGCTTTAATAACTTCTGGCAGTTTCCTTCATTGATCGCTCAATATGGTGGCGGTGCGTTCTTGATCGTTTATTTATTGTGCGTGCTGGTCATCGGCGTGCCGCTGTTAATGATGGAATTCGCGCTGGGCCGCGCGGGACGCGCTTCCCCCGTCGGCACCTTTCAGTTTTTAGCGCGGCGCGCGCATGCCGATCCTTTGTGGAAGCTGGTAGGCGGAATGGGAGTTATCAGCGTCTTTTTAATTTTGTCTTACTTAAGCGTCATCGCCGGCTGGGTGATTGCCTACACTTGGCGCGCTGGTTTCGGAATTTTCGCGGGGCTTACCGCCGATGGCATGAATGCACAGTTTGCTCAGCTGGTGAAGGATCCGGAAAAGCAACTTTTCTGGCACGCTATATTTATCGTCATGACCATGTTCACCGTGGGCCGCGGCGTGCGTCACGGTATTCAAGTCGTGGTGCAATATGCAGTGCCTTTGCTGTTTCTTCTTTTATTTGGACTCGCGATTTATGCGTTGAACACGGATGCTTTCGTGGGTGCCTTGAGTCTGTTGTTCATTCCCGATTTCAGCAAGATGTCGAGCACCGGTTTGCTCGCGGCTATGAGCCATGCTTTTTTTAGTCTGGGTTTGGGCGCGGGCGCGATGTTGATGTACGGCGCTTATCTCGGCGCTGATACGCGCGTGACGCGCTTGTCTTTTTATATCGTCGGTGCCGATACGCTTACGGGCATCGTTGCGGCATTCGTCATATTTTCAGTTTTGTTTGCCGCCAACGTGGATTTATCTTCCGGCCCCAGCTTGGTGTTTCAGTCGCTGCCTTTAGCCTTCGATCATTTGCCTTATGGGCGAATAGCGCTGACAGCATTTCTGGTTTTGTTAGTCATGGTCGCGTGGGTCTCGGCGGTGGCCTTGGCCGAGCCGGTGATGGTTTGGTTGAGCGAGTGTTTCGGCATGAGCTTGCGGCGTTCCACGGTGCTGTGCGGCGTGGGCGCGTGGATGCTCGGTATCGTGACGATTCTTTCTTTCAACGATTGGGCGTTTTCCTTCAAAATATTTGGCGTCGTGAAAAAGCTGGGCTTCTTCGATGTGTTACAAGTCATCACTGCGCAGATATTGTTGCCGCTGTCAGGGATATTCATCGCCATTTTTGCCGGTTGGGTGCTGAAACCCAACGTCATGCGCGAGGCTTTGCATTGGCGCCCATCGCGCTTTTATACGGCGTGGCTGTGGCTGGTGCGTCTGATAATCCCCGTGTTGCTATTGATCATCATGTTTAATTTGCCCGAGCTGTTTGCATGACGGCGATTCACCGTTCGGCGATCGTGCCTTACAGCGCGCAACAGATGTTTGAGCTGGTGGCGGACATTCCTTCCTATCCCAGGTTTTTACCCTGGTGCGGCGGCGCGCGCATTGTATCGGCCGAGAACAATGAGGTGATCGCCGCCATCGATATCGCTTACAGTGGCGTCAATAAAACCTTCACCACGCGCAATCTGTTACAGCCCGGACAAATAATGGAAATGCGTTTACTGGAAGGGCCTTTTAGTTATTTGCAAGGCCTATGGCAGTTTAAAACTTTGGAAGCGAACGCCAGCAAGATTTCTTTGGATTTGGAATTCGAAGTGGCGAATAAAATGGTCAGTTTGGTTCTTACCCCGGTTTTTTCCAACATCGCCAATCAACTGGTGGATCGTTTTTATCAACGCGCCAGAGAGTTGTACGGCAAGTTTGCCTAAATTAATTCATCTGTCATGAGCACTGACAATACGTGGCGCGTCGAGGTGGCTTATGCCACGCCAGCGCGACAGAAAATCATCGAAGTCGTTACATCGGCTGGCGCCACGATCGAGGAAGTCATTCGCCGTTCGGGTATCTTGAGGCAATTCCCTGAAATCGATTTGTCGCGACAGCAGGTTGGTATTTTTGGCGAGGTGTTGCCGCTACAAGAACTGGTGCGCGATGGCGATCGAATCGAAATTTACCGGCCATTGATGGCCGATCCCAAGGAAGTGCGACGTGCGCGCGCTCGCCGCCGCAAATCTTAAGAGCCGCTTACCTTTAATAAAGTGTCGTTTTTGAAAAATAACGTCAGATGTCTGGTCTCGCCAGTGTTTTCACCCGTGCGCCGTAGATAGTAATAATAATCCCACCGGTCGGCATGAAACGGATCGGTGATCAAGGGGCTGCCCATGACAAAACGCACTTGGCTGCGGCTCATGCCCGGCTTGAGTTTACTGATCATTTCTTGGGTGATGACGTTGCCCTGTTGAATTTCCTGCTTGTATACCCGCAAGCAACCGGGTAACAGCAGGATCAGAGCTAAGACAGCCAATAAAAATCTATAACGCATGGTTTTGATATTTGTCCGCGGGCTGATTTACACTGTTTGCGATCATAACCCAGAAGGGATTACGGGAGTATACTCGGGGCAAGATTTTGGACCATGTTAGGATAAGAACGATGATTCCCACGCGAAATAACGCAGGCGGCGCTGAACTTAAAAAGGCCGGGCTCAAGGCGACACTGCCGCGCCTCAAGATATTGAATATTCTCGAGGCCGCGGGACATCCGCACATGAGCGCGGAAGATGTTTACAAGGAACTCCTCAACATGGGCGAGGAAGTCGGCTTGGCCACGGTTTATCGCGTGCTGACGCAATTCGAAACCGCGGGTTTGGTCATGCGGCATAACTTCGAAGGCGGCCGCTCGGTGTTTGAAATCAACCAAGGTGGCCATCACGATCACATGGTGTGTCTGGAGTGCGGCAAAGTATTCGAATTTTTCGACACCGCCATCGAAGAACGCCAACGCAAAATCGCCGAGAAGGCCGGTTTCCATATCGACGATCATTCTTTATATCTTTACGGCGTGTGCGAGGGCATGAAGAAGCACGGCAAGTGTTCCAAGAAATAATTTAAAACCGTTTTTGTGATTTCTTTGAGCCGAACATGCCGACGGCAATACCAATCAACGTCAATGCCCATACCACCACCGCGCCACTGGGAAGATCAAATAACGCTGAAGCCGCCAACCCCGCGGCGTAGCCAGTTGCTCCAACACCGTAACCTATTGTGAGTTGTCGACGCGCTAGATGAAATCGGCTGGCCAATGCGGGCACGATGAGACTGGCAAATACTAAGTAGACGCCCACCAGTTGCACCGAAATAGTAACGGCCACGGCAAACAGCGTGTAGAAACCGATACGCCCCATGCGTTGGCGCGCACCGAACCAAAGAGCAAGAATGACGGCCGTGAGTAACAGCGCTGGAATCAATTGACCGTAACTGACCCACAGAATTTGTCCAACCAATAAATCCTTGAGATGTTCTCCACCATGTGGATTGTTCGCCAGCAACAAGATGCCCGCGCAAGCGGCGAGCACGAATAGCACGCCGATGAGTGCCTCTTGTATATCGGGCCAGTTTTTTTCAGTAAACGTTAACACCAATGCGCCGAGCAAAGCCGCGGTCACCGCCGCGACTTGCACGGCGAAGCCTTGCGGTTCCCAACCCATGGCATCGGCGGCGATGACGCCGAGGCCGGCGATTTGTGCAATCGCGAGATCGATAAAAACAATACCGCGCGCTAGCACTTGGTTTCCCATCGGTACGTGCGTGGCCAACACCAACAAGCCCGCGCAAAATGCGGGACCGAGAATATTAAGATCGAGCGCTTGTAAGTTCATAGTTGTGCGTCCAAGAGTTGTTGTACGGTGTCATCGAATAATCCAAACAAATCCTTGGCCTTGTCTGATCCGCCGACGGTGAAAGGTAAAACGGCAACGGAAATCTTGGCGCGCTGCGCCAGCCATTCGGAGCCGCGGCCGTCGTTGTACGCCGCGCGCAAAATCATTTTGGCTGGTTCGCGTTTGAGCTGTTCGAGCACTTCAGAAAGATGCGCGCTGGTGGGCTCGACGCCTGGTTTCGGTTCCAGCGCCGCGACTTCGCGCAGGCCGAGCCAATGCTCAAGATACGGAAAGCCTTTGTGTTGCACGACGATGGCGACGCCGCGCAAAGGCGCCGCTTGTTTTTCCCAGCGTTGCATCGCGATGTTCCAGCGTTGGGTGAAATCACGATAGCGTGTTTGATAGTAGGCCGCGTTGGCCGAATCGATTTGCGACAAACGTTCCGCCAGCGCCGTGGCGACGCGCGCGATATTGTGCGGATCGGTTTGGATATGCGGATTGCCGCTGGCATGCACGTCGCCATCGGCGCGATCCAAACGCGTCGGCACTTCCAGTTTTTGCACGAAGCTGGCGGCTTCGAAGTAACCTGGCTTGCCCGCCTGGATTTTATTGTTTCCCGATTGACGCAGCACGATGGGCAACCAACCGATTTCCAGTTCGGCGCCAGTGCATACCATCAAGTCGGCGCGCCGCGCTCGCGCTAATAAACTGGGTTTAGCTTGAATCTGATGTGGGTCTTGCAAGGCGCTGGTCGCGACGTAAATGGAAACACGATCGCCGCCCAGTTCTTGCGCAAGCGCGCCCCATTCGGGTTCGCAAGCGAAGATATCGAGCGCCGATGCGTGCGGCGCAAAACCAAGAATGGCGAGAACACTTAAAATTTTTAAAATAGCTTTCATGTTTTAGCTCCGTAAATTCAGAATTGATGCGCGCCATGCGCGCCTAAGCTCATTTGGTATTGAATGAATACTTGATTGTCGGTGACGGCTTGGCGCGACTTGTCTTGCGCGAGTTGTAAACGAATGCGGCTGAACTCGCTGGGGTTGTAGTCGATCATGACGCTGTTTTTCGACGGATTGAAATTAGTCCGTGGCAAGTTGGCATTATTCGCGCCGTAGTCGACGCTGCCGTGATCGAGTTGTTCAGTGCGCGCGCCCACGCGCCAGTAGCGTATGAATTGATAAACCGCTTGCAGATACCAACCGGATTGTTTGGCGTTATAAGCGGCGTTATTCGCGCCACCGTTGGTGTCATATATTAAGTTGCCGTCTTCCTGGCGATTCCAGTACTCCGCTTGCAGTTTAAAATTGTTGCGCGTGGCATTTCCGTTGGGCGCGTATTTCCATACGAAGTCTGCGCCCCACAAACGGCTGTCGCCGCTAAAAGAGTTAGTCACCTCGGCGCCGCTTAGATTAGTTTCGGAAAATTCGCGATTTTGTGGCGAGGTGCGCAATGCCGAAAGTCCCGCGCGCCAGCTATGACCGATGCCAATATCGCCACCCGTATGCACGAACACAGTGCCCGCACCGGATCCATTTTTATCGCTATCGCTGCCAGGAAAAGAACGTCCGCGTCCCAGTTCCGCGCCAAATTCCAGAAAATGGTCGGTTGGCGCTAGCCATTTAATCTGCACGCCATCGTCGCCGAACTGGGTACCAAGAAAAGCTTGATACACCAGTGGCGCATCCACGAAATCCCAAACGTGCGCGTGTTGCGCATTGAGATAACCAATGCCAGAAAAAAATCGTCCGGCTTTAACGGTGACGCCATTGGATAGCGCGGTGGTTTGAATGAAAGCTTCTTCCACCGACGCGGTATCGTCTGGATGCATGGCGTAATTCAATCCGCCGTAAAAATACGGATCGATGTTGGCGTAAATACCCAGTTCGCTTTCCGCTAGGCTGAAGCCACGCTGGCCCGGGCCGACGTCAACACTGGATGGCAGCGGGAAGCCAGTGATGCGGTAATTGGCCGGATTCTGAGAAAGATTCGTATACAAACCGGAAAGGATTAAAGAAATATCTGGATTGAAGCTGTTGCTTGATGCGGCGGGTACGGAAGGCGGGTTGCTTGGGGCGGCTTCAAGACGCTCAACGCGTTTTTCCAGCGCGCGTATGCGTTGGTCTTTGGCGTCACCGCTTGTTGCATCGTCTGTTTTATCCGATGGAGCCGCTAGCCCAGCACTAGACATGGCGAGCAGCAACATCATGGCGATAAATTGTCTGCATAACATGAAATATTTCTCCCTACCGATGGATTGAAAGTCATGCTCAAGGAGCATGACGCGCACGCGGGCAGAACCCTTATGCTTGGTTATAACGGTTTAAATTTTGGAGAATGCAGGAGGCGCACGCGCCGCAAACACATGGCACGTGGGTAGACAGGGCGATGACGCGGGATAAGAAAAATTAACAACGGTGGAACTGATGTGAATAAAATTAAAAGCGACGGCGACGGGAGTTTTGCCGAAATGTTCGGAGAATAAACAAACCGAGCAGGGAGAATCAGGATTTTGCAGTTGATGCTGTAGTTCGTGCGCCAGCGCGCCAGCTTGAACTAATAACAGCAGCAGCGTGAATACCAGTACGCGCCATCCGCTGCTTGGTTTTAATATTCTTTGCATGCGTTGTTATTTTATTTCCAACAGTACCGCGGTTTCGTCGCAGTTATTGAATTTGTAGCATTTCACGCAAATGCCCCAAACTTTTTCCGGTAACGTATCCTTGGCCACGGTTTTAAAACCCAGCTTGTGGAAAAATGGCACGACGTAAGTAAGCGCCATCAAGCGCTTCAGTCCGATGGTGCGTGCTTCCTCAATCAAGCGTTGCACCAGCATGCGTCCCAACCCCTGTCCTTTGAATTCATCGTCCACCACCAGACTGCGCACTTCGCCCAAGTTTTCGGTAAAAATTTCCAAGGCGCCACAACCGGCGACCTTGCCATCGACTTCAATCACGAAAAAATCGCGCAAGTGACGATACAGCTCGTTCATGGTACGCGGCAGCAGATTACCCTGCGCGGCATATATTTCGAGCAGATGATGAATATACGGCACGTCGCCAATCGCCGCCGCGCGAATCATCGGCTTCGGTTGCACGCGGGTATTGAGATCAGGCTTCGGCACGGGCGAGCATGTCCTTGGCGTGCGCCAGGGTTTGTTTGCTGATTTCCACGCCGCCAATCATACGCGCGATTTCCAGCGTGCGCTCGCGTTCCGCGAGCGGCACGGCTTCGGCCAGGGTGACTTTGCCCTCGGCTTGTTTGCGCACCAATACGTGTTGCGCCCCTTGCGCCGCGACTTGCGCTAGGTGCGTGATGCACAAAACTTGGCGCGCGGCGCCCAAGGCACGCAATTTGCGGCCGACCACTTCCGCGACGCGTCCGCCAATGCCGACATCTACTTCATCGAAAATCATGGTGGAAATGCGCCCGGTGTTGGCGACGATCACCTGCAAGGCCAGACTGATGCGTGATAGTTCGCCGCCCGAAGCCACTTTCGCCAAGGCGCGCGCGGGTTGGCCCGGATTGGCGCTGACGAGAAATTCAACCTGCTCTAGGCCGTGAGCGCTGGTTTCATTTTGCGCCAGGGCCATCAAGCTGACTTGAAAGCTGCCTCCGGGCATGCCGAGTTCTTGCATTTCATCGGTCACGGCGCGCGCTAGTTTTTTGGCCGCGGCTTCGCGCTTACGCGAAATATCTTTCGCCGTTTTTAAATAAGCACTGCTCGCCGTTTTGAGCTGTTCTTCCAGATTTCCTCGATGCGTATCGATATTTTCGATATCGCTTAATTCTTGGCGCAAGCGCGCATGCGTCGCGGGCAATTCTTCGGGTTTGATTTTGTGCTTACGCGCCAGATCATGCACCGTCGACAAACGGCTTTCGACCGTTTGCAAACGGCTGGGGTCGAGATCGAGCCCATCGAGATAATGACGCAGCCGCGATGCGGCTTCGTCAACTTGAATCACCGCTTCGTTGAGCAAGTCGGCGATTTCGCCCAAACGTGCATCGTAGTGACGCAGCGATTCCAAGCGGCTGTGCGTGTGTGTCAGTTGTTGCGTGATGGCGGCTTCCTCGTCTTCGGCGATGGCGTGAATCACCGCTTGCGCCCCTTCCATAAGTTCAGCGCTGTTCGCCAGACGCGCGTGCTCTTCTTCCAGCTGCGGAATTTCCTCCGCGGTCAAAGCCAAGGCGTCCAGTTCGCGCACTTGATAGCGCAACAACTCCACGCGCGCATCACGGTCCGCAGCTTGTTGCGTGAGCGTCTGCAGCTGTTGGCGTAGAGACTGCATTTCCTGATGTTGGTTCGCCATCTCGCGCACGCTGTCTGCCAGGTCCGCGTAGTCATCCAAAATTTGTCGTTGCGCGTCGCGGCGCAACAACGATTGATGTTCATGCTGGCCATGAATATCCACCAGGTATTCGCCAACTTCACGCAGCATTTGCATCGGCACTGGACGGCCATTGATGAAACCGCGCGAACCCTTGTCGGCTTCGATCACGCGCCGTAGCAGGCATTCTTGATCTTCGAACAAGTCATGTTCTTTGAGCCATTTAGCGGCATCGTGTTTGGGTTTCAAATCGAAACTGGCCGAGACTTCAGCGCGCGTGCAACCGTGACGGATCACGTGCGCTTCGGCGCGCCCACCCAGGAGCAATGCCAAAGCGTCGATCAAAATAGATTTGCCCGCGCCCGTTTCGCCAGTCAGGACGGTGAAGCCTGAGTCAAACGCCAGACTCAGTTCATGCACGATGACGAAGTCGCGAATATAGAGTTGCGTTAGCATCAGAGTTTTCGGCCCCAATGAAGTTTAATGCGCAAGACCTCGAAATGACTGCGGCCGGATGGATGAATCAGTTCTACGTCGATTTCCGCGCGCCGCACATAAACGCGGTCGTTGTCTTCCAGTGAATAGGTCGATTGCCCGTCAAAGGTGACGTGCGCGCGCTGGTCAGCAACGCCCGTAATTAAAATTTCCACGATACTGTCACTCGACACCACGATCGGCCGGTTCGATAAAGTGTGCGGGCAAATTGGCACTAAGGCAATCGCTTGCAAGGATGGATGCAAAATCGGGCCGCCCGATGACAAGGCATAAGCGGTGGAGCCGGTGGGGCTGGCGACGATAATGCCATCGCCACGCGTGCTATTGACGAATTCACCGTCGAGATAAGTTTCAAATTCAATCAAGCGCGCCAATTCGCCCTTGCTGACGATGACGTCGTTGAAGGCTTTAGCCGCATGCACGATTCGCCCCTTGCGCATGATTTCAGCATGCAGCAACAGCCGGCTTTCTCTTTGATAATCGCCGTCTAGGATTTTGCCGATCTGCGCGGTCATGCTGTTGGCTTGAATGTCGGTTAGAAAACCTAGACGTCCGAGATTCACGCCGATGATGGGCACGCGGTGCGGCGCCAGATCGCGCGCGACATTTAACAAGGTGCCGTCGCCGCCGACGACGATGGCTAGATCGATCTCCTTGCCTATCTCTTGGCGCGAACGCGCGGGGCCAATGGGTTTGCCAATCAATTCCGCGGTGGCGTGGTCGAGCAAAATCTTGTGTCCGCGCTGCAGCAGAAATTCCCCCAGATGGAGAATGTGCTCGCTCACAATGGGATCTTGGTATTTGCCGAATAGGCCGATGACTTTAATTTTTTTCTTCATAAAACGATCTCAAAAAGTATTTTAAGCTTAGTTTTCGGTGTGCGGTGAATAAATGGAGATCGTTCATGCATGGCTTGCAAACCAAGCGTAAAGCTAGCATGCGCGGACCCGACGGCCAACGCGTAATCGGAACCACTTATATATAAGCATACGCCTGTCTCATGCTTGGCACTCTAGCCGAGGGAGTGCTAAAGTCCCGATCTCACATTAAAGGTTTAGCATGTCTCTTAACCCGCGCGCCGAAATTTTGCTGAAAACGCTCATCGAGCGATATATCGCCGATGGCCAGCCCGTGGGTTCGCGCACGCTAGCGCGCCAAGCCGGTTTGGAATTGTCCTCGGCGACGGTGCGCAATGTCATGGCCGATTTGGAAGAAATGGGCATGGTGCGCGCGCCGCATACGTCGGCCGGGCGCGTGCCCACCGAGTTAGGCTATCGCGTATTCGTGGATACCCTGCTTAAGATTAAACCGCTGAATACCAACGAAGTGCAAAAACTCGAGCATGAATTGCTGGGCAATCAAGACCCGCAGCATTTGATTGAAAACACTTCGCAGATATTGTCCGAAATCTGCAAGCTCACGGGCATCGTCATGGCGCCGCGGCGCGAAGAACAGCTGGCTTTTCGCCACATCGATTTTGTCAGTCTCTCGGACCTGCGTATTTTGGTGATCTTGGTCACGCAAAATGGCCAAGTGCATAACCGCATTCTTCAAGCCGAGCGCGAATATTCACCCGCTGAATTGACCCAGGCCGCCAATTATTTCAACGAAACCTATTCTGGGTCTTCGATGCAAGACGTCAGGCGCGCGCTGTTGAATGAAATTCAACAGGACAGCGACGACATGCAGCGCATCATGAAATTGGCGGTAAGCATGGCGCGCGCGGCGCTAAGCTCCGACGATAAAGCTGAAGGCAAGGAAGACGACCTAGTCGTCAGTGGTGAATCGAATCTCATGGATATTCCCGAATTAGGGGATATGCGCAAGTTACGCAAATTGTTCGATGCTTTCAGCACCAAGCGCGACTTGTTGCAGCTGCTCGACCAAAGCATGCGCGCGGGCGGGGTAAAAATATTCATCGGCAGCGAATCCGGTTGTGAGGCCTTGGCCGACTGCAGCTTGGTGACAGCCCCCTATACCGCGGATGGCCGCATCGTCGGCACCCTGGGGGTCATCGGCCCCACGCGCATGGCTTATGAACAAGTCATTTCCATGGTCGATATTACTGCTCGTTTACTCAGTAGTGCTTTGAGCAGTAGTCGTCTTGAATCTTCGCGGTCTTAACCCCATATCGTTTAATGTCATTTCTTTTAGTCAGGAGATTCTTGGGTGGATGAGATAAAACAAGCTTCAGCTGCTCCGATTCCGGAACAAGCTGATCCCTCCGATTTGGCAACAAATCCCGAGATCCAAAAATTACAGGCCGAGCTTACGCAAGCCCGCGCCGAAGCAACGGAAAATCTGGATCGTTTTCTGCGCGCCAAGGCTGAAGCGGAAAATGCCCGCAAGCGTGCCGAAATGGATATCGCGGCCGCGCGCAAATACGGCATCGAACGCTTTGCTGGCGAGATAATCGATGTGCGCGATAGCTTAGAACTGGCGCGCATGGTCGAGTTGCCGCAAGACACCAACCCCGCGGTGCAAAAAATGCATGAGGGTTTGGATCTGACTTTAAAGCTCATGGATAGCATCTTTCAGAAATTCAACTTGGTCATTCTCGATCCCAAGGGGCAGAAGTTCGACCCCGAGCGCCATCAAGCCATTAGCATGGTGGCCTCCAACGAAATTCCAGCCAATCACGTGGTCAATGTGGTGCAGAAGGGCTACCTGTTGAACGACCGGTTATTGCGCCCGGCCATGGTCGTGGTGGCGCGTGCCGAACAGGCCGCCGAGAATGAAAAAACCCAGTAAAAAGCGGCATCAACCAGGCATGATTTTGACGGCGGCTTCTTGAAAAAATCCAAGAATAACCCCATTTCGAAGGCAATAGATAATTTAGACTTCTTTTAGAACTTTTGAGGCAATCATCATGGCGAAAATTATTGGAATAGACCTAGGCACCACCAACTCCTGCGTGGCGATCATGGAAGGCGATAAAGTCCGTGTGATCGAAAATAGCGAAGGCGATCGCACCACTCCCTCGGTGGTGGCGTACACCGACGAAGCCGAAGTATTGGTCGGGCAAGTCGCCAAGCGCCAGGCGATCACCAATCCCGCGAACACGCTCTATGCCATCAAGCGTTTGATCGGCCGCAAATTCGAAGATGAAGTGGTGCAGCGCGACGTGAAAATGGTGCCGTACAAAATCGCCAAAGCGAAAAACGGCGACGCCTGGGTGGACATCAAGGGCAAATCGCTTTCGCCGCAGGAAGTTTCCGCGCGCGTGCTGCAAAAAATGAAAAAGACCGCGGAAGATTATTTGGGCGAAGAAGTGAAGGAAGCGGTCATCACCGTGCCCGCGTATTTCAACGATTCACAACGCCAAGCCACCAAGGACGCGGGTCGCATCGCGGGCCTCGACGTCAAGCGCATCATCAACGAGCCGACCGCGGCGGCGTTGGCCTACGGCATGGACAAGAAGCCGGGCGATTCCAAAATCGCGGTTTACGATTTGGGCGGTGGCACTTTCGATATTTCCATCATTGAAATCGCCGAAGTCGACAAAGAGCATCAGTTTGAAGTCTTATCCACCAACGGCGACACTTTCTTGGGCGGTGAAGATTTCGACAAGCGTGTCATCGACTATCTCGTGGACGAATTCAAAAAAGACAATGGCGTCGATTTGCATAAAGACCCCTTGGCGCTGCAACGTCTGAAGGACGCCGCGGAAAAGGCCAAGATTGAATTGTCCTCGACCCAGCAGACCGAAGTAAATTTGCCGTACATCACTGCCGATGCCAGCGGCCCGAAACATTTGAACATGAAAATCACGCGCGCCAAATTGGAAGCGCTGGTGGAAGATTTAGTTCAAAAGACCATCGAGCCGTGCAAAATCGCGCTGAAAGACGCAGGCCTCAAAGCTTCCGACATCGACGACGTGATCCTCGTTGGTGGCCAAACGCGCATGCCAAAGGTGCAACAGCTGGTAAAAGATTTCTTCGGCAAGGAACCGCGCAAAGACGTGAACCCCGATGAAGCCGTGGCCATCGGCGCCGCGATTCAGGGCGGCGTATTGGGCGGCGATGTAAAAGATATCTTGTTGCTCGATGTCACTCCACTTTCTCTCGGCATCGAGACCTTGGGCGGCGTGATGACCAAGTTAATTCAGAAAAACACCACGATTCCGACCAAGGCCGCGCAAGTATTTTCCACCGCCGACGACAATCAGCAGGCGGTGACGGTGCATGTATTGCAAGGCGAACGCGAAATGGCCACGGGCAATAAATCGCTCGGCCGCTTTGACTTAACGGGCATTCCCCTGGCGCCGCGTGGCGTGCCGCAGATCGAAGTGACCTTCGATATCGATGCCAACGGTATTTTGCACGTATCGGCCAAGGACAAAGCCAGCGGCAAAGAAAGCAAGATCGTCGTCAAGGCGGGTTCGGGTTTGACCGAAGCGGAAATCCAGCAAATGGTGAAGGACGCCGAAGCGCACGCCGAAGAAGATCACAAGGCGCGCGAACTGGTCGAGACACGCAATCAAGCCGAAAGCATGGCCCACGGCGTGCGCAAATCGATGAAGGAACTAGGCGATAAGCTCGATGCCGCGGAAAAAGAAAAGATCGAAGCGGCGTTGAAAGAGCTCGACGCGGTGGTGCATGGCGAAGACAAGGACGAGATCAAGAAAAAGACCGACGCGCTCATGGAAGCTTCGCATAAGCTGGCCGAGCAGATGTACGCGCAAGCCAATACCGCCGCCGCTGGCGCGACGGAAACCGCGGACGCGGCGCAAGCCACGGCCAACAGCGGCGCCGCCAAGGACAACGTGGTCGACGCGGAATTCGAAGAAGTGAAGGAAGGTAAAAACAAGAAGTAAATATTGGCTTCGGCGGAAAGGCACAGCGGACGGTCGGCGAGATTGTCCGCTGTGCTTTTGCTTGTTTAAGATTCAAGCATTCAGGCGAGAAAGGTAGCAGGAATGGCAAAGGCAGATTATTACGAAACGCTAGGTGTGCCGCGTAACGCTTCGGAAGCGGACGTTAAGAAAGCTTATCGGCGTCTAGCGATGAAATTTCATCCAGACCGCAATCCGGGCGATAAAACATCCGAAGCCAAATTCAAGGAAGCTAAGGAAGCTTACGAAATTCTTTCCGATGCGCAAAAGCGCGCGGCCTACGACCAATTCGGTCACGCCGGCGTGGACCCTTCGGCCGCGGCGGGCGCGGGCGGTTTTTATTCCTCCGGTGGCGGCGCCAACTTCGCGGATATTTTTGGCGATGTCTTCGGCGATATTTTCGGTGGCGGCGGTGGCCGTGGACGCGGTGGCCAACAAGTTTATCGCGGCGCGGATTTACGTTACCGCTTGGACTTATCGCTGGAGGATGCCGTGCGCGGCACCGAAGTGCGCATCCGTGTGCCCGCCATGGAAACTTGCAGCACATGTCATGGCAGCGGCGCGAAACCGGGCACTTCCTCCACGACTTGCCGCACTTGCAGCGGTCACGGCCAGGTGCGCATGCAACAGGGTTTTTTCTCCATCCAGCAAACTTGCCCCACTTGCCATGGCAGCGGCAAGACCATCAGCGATCCGTGTACGATTTGTCACGGTGTCGGACGCGTGCAGCATACCAAGACATTGTCGGTTAAAGTTCCCGCGGGCGTGGATGAAGGCGATCAGATCCGCCTGGCAGGCGAAGGCGAAGCCGGCGAACACAGTGGTCCACCGGGCGATTTATTCGTTCAAATTCGCTTGAAGCCGCATGCACTGTTCAAGCGCGAGCAAGACAATCTTTATTGTGAGATGCCCATCAACTTCGGCGTCGCCGCCATCGGCGGTGAACTTGAAGTACCGACCCTAGAAGGCCGCGCCTCCATTAAAATTCCACCTGGCACGCAAAGCGAAAAAGTTTTCCGTTTGCGCGGCAAGGGCGTGCGCAATGTGCGCAGCGGCCAAACTGGCGATTTGTATTGCCGTGTCAGCATCGAAACGCCTGTCAATCTCACGCCAAAACAGAAAGAGTTATTGCAGCAGTTCGATAAGTTGGTGCGCGAAGGGGGGACCCGCCATAGTCCTCGTGAGGCGTCTTGGCTAGATAAAATTAAAGGCATCTTTACCTGAATTCTCTGGCGGGTCCGCGAGCGACTCACGACGGTCACTTCCATTCGTTTCGCGAGCGAAACGAATGGAGTCTGTTCCCTTTATTGTTCGTGTAGGTCGAGGTGAGCGCAGCGAACCCCAAAAAATTTAATCCGTTTTTATTTGAATTAATTTAATCCGCCCGGTCGCTCCGCTTTTGATGGAAACCGCGGACTTTCGGCATCCGAAATGTTTTGCAATGAGAGCGATCAATTCCTCGTTAGCTTTGCCATCGACTGGCGGTGATTTCAATTTCGCTTGCCAAAATTTTCCATCGCCCGATGGTTCCAGCAAACTTTTCCGCGCGCTGGGCTTGACCTTCACTTTGATCGTCTTGGTGCTCTGCATGTGACATTCTGTCCATGCGTTCATTTTATAAAAATTTAAAACCCGTATTCCCGCTCCACTCGACAATTTTCTTGCAGTGAGAGAGGTGAATTTTAGCGCGTAATGCTAAGGCGCTTAGGCAATGAGCAGTTTAGTTATTTTCTATTCCATTAGCCAGCGCAAGTGCGTCAAAATCCGAATGAATTTTTACATTCACTCCGCGATTCACCGCCACGTTTTCCACAAAGCCGTCAGGCAATATGGTTTCCTGGCGCGCGACCAAGGCTATCTTTGAGATAACGCCTCGTGTTTTGGTGGCGTGGATGGCGACGCGAAATCGGGCGAGGATGGTCATGTGGCCCGTCATTTTTCTGACGTCTAGTAAAACTTTGGGACATTGGCTTTCAAGCGATGCTTCGATCATGGCGTCGATGCATTGCTTGCCGGATTCTTCGCTGAATTCGCCGAAGAATTCCGTTAGCAAATAGCCTTCATGCTCGCTGATGGTAAGATTATCTTGAGTCTTTAACATGCGATTAGCCTACCATTTTGGCGGCGGTTAACAGTGCAGAAGATCACAGAGCAGGCGCAGGCTAGCGAATGCGCCGATTCCTGGTTGGCGTCCCCGCTCAAATCATCTATCCTCTTCGAACTTTGAAATCCATAACGGACAAAAAATGACCAATATTGCCGTCACCGGCGCCACCGGGCGCATGGGTAAAACGCTTGTCGAAGCTTGCGCGCGCATGGAAGGCATGCGGTTGAGCGCCGCTATCGAGCGGATTGGCAGCAAAGCCGTGGGCGCGGATGTCGGTGAACTGGCGGGTGTTGGCAAGCTCGGCGTTATTGTCTGCGAGAGCTTGGCGAACTTCGACTTCGATGTATTGGTGGATTTCACCAGTCCGGAGGCCACGCTCGCGAACGTGGATTACTGCCGCAAGAATAGAAAGAAAATGGTGATCGGCACCACGGGTTTCGATGAAGCCGGAAAAAAACACATCGCCGCGGCCGCCAAGGATATCGCCATCGTGTTCGCGCCCAACATGAGCGTGGGCGTGAATTTGTGTTTCAAGTTGCTCGAAACCGCGGCGCGCGTGTTGGGCGATGACGTGGACGTGGAGATCGTTGAGGCACATCACCGCCACAAGGTCGATGCGCCTTCGGGCACGGCCTTGCGCATGGGCGAAGTGGTGGCGCAAGTTTTACAACGCGATCTTCAAGAATGCGTCGTGTATGCGCGTCACGGAATTAGCGGCGAACGGCCGCGGCGCGCGATCGGCTTTTCCAGCATTCGCGCGGGCGACATTGTCGGCGATCACACGGTAATGTTCGCTGGCGGTGGCGAGCGCGTTGAAATCACGCATCGCGCCGAATCGCGCATGACTTTCGCGAATGGCGCGCTGCGCGCCGCGCGCTGGCTCACGGATCGCAAGAACGGTCTGTATGATATGCAAGATGTGTTGGGCTTGCGCTAATCTTAGCGTCAGGAATGTATAAAGCCACCGTCTTTTTATCCGCCTTATTCACCACGCTATTAGCGGGATGCGAGACGACTTCTAAAAAATCCATCAGTCCTGGTCAGGCCTTGTCGGTGATTACCAGCCCCACCGCGCGTACTTTGAATAGTATTGCCCGCAGCGGTGATCCCAAAACGGTTCTCAAAGCAAGTTTGAAGAATCGCCAAAGCGTCTACGAAAAAAATCCTTATGCTTTGGTGCAAGATGTGCGCGCCATCAAGCGCGATTACAATAATTTGGTCAATCTATTGACGGGTAACGTGCGCAAGACTTGGGGCAAGAAAGAAGTGAAGCTGCCTTCGCGCGTGCAATATATTAAGTACACGCAAAATTACAAAAGCCGCGCGGTGGTGGATTTCGATAGCGGTGAGATAACGGTGGAAACGTTGGATGAGAAAGATCCGCGTTCGAGCCTGAAAAATGCCATCGTCACCACCTTGCTCACGCCCAACGATCCACGCGCGGTGGATCTTTTCTCCGACAGCGCGATCACGCTCACGAGTGACAAGGAACCTTATTTATTAGGACTCGTGGTGGATCACCATAATAAGTCGATAGCGACGCCGATCGAAGCCGAGGCATTTGCCGATTATTTAATTCAAACCCGAGCGGCGACGCGCGTGGTGGATATGGAAGACGGCAAGAAAAACGCGTTGTATGTGAAGGTCGCCATGGTGCCTAACTTTGAAAACCGCCAAGTGGAAAAATACAGTCATCTGGTGAAAAAATTCGCCGCGCAATACCAAGTTAGTCCAAGCTTGGTTTACGCCATCATCCGCACCGAGAGCAATTTCAATCCCTTCGCCGTCAGCTCCGCGCCCGCTTATGGTCTGATGCAGCTCGTGCCTGACAGCGGCGGCCGCGAGGCTTATCGTCGCGCCAAGGGCACGGATGAAATTCCCTCGAAGCAATATTTATTCGACGCCGAAAATAATATCGAGCTGGGCGCGGCTTATTTGAACGTGCTGAGCTACAAGCAGCTTGAGCCCGTGGGAAATCCGGTATCGCGGGAGTATTGTGTCATATCGGCCTACAATACTGGTCCTAGTAATGTGCTGCGCACGTTCTCGAAAGATCAGGTGACGGCGGTGAATGCCATCAATCGTCTGGAACCCGCCGCGGTTTACCAGAAATTGCGCGCCAACCTGCCATACGAAGAAACGCGTCAATACTTGTATAAGGTGGTTAATTTCCGCAAACAATTTGTTAGCTCAACTAACTAAAATCGATTTGGCTTAAAGGAGAGTTTTATGCGTCGTTATCTTTTTTTATTGGTGCTACTCATGACCAGCGTGCTCGGTGGTTGCGGCTACAACACCTTTCAGTCCGCGGACGAGCAGATCAAGGCCAGTTGGTCCGAAGTATTGAATCAATATCAGCGCCGCGCCGATCTGGTGCCGAATTTGGTGAGAGTCGTGCAAGGTTACGCCACGCATGAAAAAGAAGTGCTCACGCGCGTGACCGAAGCTCGCGCCAAGGTCGGTTCGATTCAAGCGACGCCAGACCTCATCAACGACGAACAAGCCTTCGCCAAATTTCAAGCAGCCCAAGGCGAGTTGTCTTCGGCCTTGTCGCGTTTGCTGGTGGTTTCGGAAAACTATCCGCAATTAAAAGCCGATGGCTTGTTCCGAGATTTGCAAGCGCAGCTGGAGGGCACGGAAAACCGTATCACCGTGGCGCGTAACCGCTACATCAAAGCAGTGCAAGACTATAATGTCACCGTGCGTTCGTTCCCGAGCAATTTAACCGCGATGATTTTTGGCTATAAAACTAAACCGAATTTCACCGTCGAGAACGAAAAAGAAATTTCCAAGCCACCCACGGTGGATTTCAGCGCGCCCGCTAGCAAGAAGTAAGGTTTGAAAACATCCGATGATTTTATCTCCGCCACGCTGGTTGGTATTGTTGCTACTATGGCTGACGGCGTCGTTTGTCTATGCAGAAGTGACGGTGCCACCGCTGACAAGTCGTGTGACCGATCTCACCGCGACCCTCTCTTCCGTGCAACGCGATACACTCGAGGGTGAACTACGCGCCTTTGAAAAACGCAAAGGCAGTCAAATCGCGGTGTTGATCGTTCCTACGACACAGCCCGAAGATATCGAGCAATACTCCATACGCGTCGCTGAAATCTGGAAGCTGGGACGCAAGGGCGTGGATGACGGTATGTTGTTGCTTATTGCTAAGGACGATCGTGCTCTGCGCATTGAGGCTGGCTACGGCCTCGAAGGCATTGTTCCCGATGCGGTCGCCAATCGAATCATCGATGAAATCATCGTGCCTTATTTCAAGCAAGGCGATTTTTACGGCGGCATTCATGCGGGCGTCAGCCGCTTGATTCGCTTGGTTGACGGCGAGCCCTTGCCCGCTCCGCAAGCCCGCGACAATTCTTGGTCGGGCATTCAAAATTTGTTGCCGTTCGCATTTATCGCGGCGGCCATCGGCGGCGGTTTATTACGCGCCATGTTCGGACGTTTTATCGGCGCTTCCGTCACGGGCGCGATCGTGGGATTTATATTTTGGTTGATCGTTAGTTCTTTGTCCGCCGCGTTCATCGCTGGCATCGTGGTGTTTTTATTCGTGCTCATGGCGGGTATGCGTGTCGGGCCAGGCATCTACGGCGGCGGTGGATTCGGCGGTGGTATGGGTGGCGGAGGCGGTGGGTTTGGCGGAGGAGGAGGCGGTTTTGGAGGCGGTGGCGCCTCGGGGAAATGGTAATGAATTTAACGCGCGTATTACGACATCTGTTTATACCGCCATGGCGAGTACGCGTGGCGTTTCCCGCACATAGCTTGCGCGCCATTGAGTCGGCGATTAGCGCGGCGGAAACCATGCACGCGGGCCAGATTCGTTTTGCGGTGGAGAGCGCGCTGCACCTGTTTCCGTTGTGGCAGGATCAATCGGCGCGCGCTCGTGCCGTGGAAGTGTTTTCGCAATTAAAAGTATGGGATACGCAACACAACAACGGCGTGCTGATTTATCTTTTATTGGCCGATCGCGACGTGGAGATCATTGCCGATAGGGGCGTGCACGTCCGCGTCGGTGCCGAGGCTTGGGAAAAAATTTGCCGTGATATGGAAACTTTATTTGGCGCAGGAAAATTCGAACAGGGAGTGTTGCATGGCATCCATGCGGTTAGTGGCCATCTCGCCAAACATTATCCGTCGCAGGGGAAGAACTCGAACGAACTCGACGATAAACCAGTGGTGCTTTAGAACAAATGCGTTGTTCGCATAAGCACATGTAGGGCAGGCATCACCCGCCAAAATATAATTTCGTTGATTGACTAAACGGTGGGCAATGCCCGCCCTGCATTATTGTTTAATCGCCCGTGGGATAAATGTGAAATTCCAACATTTTTTCCATCGCTGTGAAGCTTTCCGCCAGGCGCCGATAGTTATCTTGTCCCTGAGTACGGATGGTCATCTGATATTCAAAAACTTTTCCTTCATCGCTTAATTTGTAACTGAGATTAGCAATGGAAAAATCGTGGGCACCGATCAGTTGACGCAGCGTAGATTCTGCGAGTGTTTCCGAGCGCTTGAAGCTTACATGCAAGCGCGCGTAATACTGAGTCGGCATGATCGCTTCAATCCAACGAAACAAGGACAGCGTGCCCAAGGTCAACAATGTAGCGACGATCGCGGGAAAATAAAAACCGATGCCGATGAGAATGCCGATGGCGGCGGTGATCCAGATCGATGCGGCGGTGGTTAGCCCGCGCACCGTTAAGCCTTCCTTCATGATCACGCCCGCGCCGAGAAAGCCGATGCCAGTCATGATGCCTTGCGCCATGCGCGTCGGGTCGACGCGCAATGTTTCCAACGGCACGCCCTTCAATAATTGCCATTGGTAAACCGTGACCAGCATTAAAAGACTGGAGGCGGTGCACACTAAAGTATGCGTGCGAAATCCAGCCGGCCGGCCATGATAAGTGCGTTCCAAACCGATGAGGCCGCCCGCGAGCACCGCTAAACCCAAATGCACGAGAATAGTGAAATATTGGTCTTCCATGCTTGGAGTGTAGTCGGAACCAAGAAGCTTGCGCCATGTCTGCCATAAACAATTAGGCACAATCTAAGGCCGATGGCGCGTTGATTTTAAATAGAGCGTGACGTAACATTCGCCTTCAGCCGGAAACACCCTTTTTATTTAGGCAACACGGGAGAAGCACCCGAACGTCATGGGTCCTCTCCCGTTTTTGTGCGCCTACGCGCTGAGAGGTATTGCTGATGCCGTCTGCATTGCTGATGCTGGAAGATGGTTCCTTGTTTTACGGGGAATCCATCGGCGTTCCGGGGCAAGCAGTGGGCGAGGTGGTGTTCAATACCGCCATGACCGGCTACCAAGAAATCCTCACCGATCCTTCTTACGCGCGCCAGATGGTCACACTGACCTATCCCCACATCGGTAACACTGGCTGCAATCCCGAAGACATGGAATCCGACGGTGCTTACGCCACCGGATTGATCATTCGCGATTTACCTTATCTGCACAGTAATTTCCGCGCCGCGGAATCGCTGCCAGAGTTCATGCGCCGTCATAAATTAGTCGGCATCGCTGGCATCGATACGCGTCGTCTAACGCGCCTGTTGCGCGAGAAGGGCGCGCAGAACGGCTGCATCCTCGCGGTGAAAGACGGTGCCAAGCTCGATAAGAAGGAAGCGCTGAAAGCAGCGCGCGCATTTCCTGGCTTGAAAGGCATGGATCTCGCCAAGGTAGTGAGCACCAAAAAGCCGTACACCTGGGATGAAGGCGTGTGGGAATTAGGCAAGGGCCATGCGAAACAAGCGCAGCCACGTTTCCATGTGGTGGCCTACGACTACGGCATCAAGCGCAATATTCTGCGCATGCTCGCGGCGCGCGGCTGCCGTCTCACGGTGGTGCCAGCGCAAACTTCGGCGCAAGAAGTATTAAAGATGAAACCAGACGGCGTATTCCTGTCGAACGGTCCGGGCGATCCCGAGCCTTGCGATTACGCTATCGCGGCTATCCGTGAAATTATGGAAACTGGCTTGCCTATATTTGGCATTTGTCTTGGCCATCAACTTTTAGGTCTGGCTTCAGGCGCGCGCACCGTTAAAATGAAATTCGGTCATCACGGCGCCAATCATCCCGTGCTCGATAACGATTCCGGCCGTGTCATGATCACCAGCCAGAATCACGGTTTCGCCGTGGACGAAACGACCCTGCCAGCGAATTTACGCGTGACGCATCGATCGCTGTTCGACGGCTCGATACAAGGACTGGCGCGCACCGATAAACCCGCGTTCTGTTTCCAAGGCCATCCCGAAGCCAGTCCTGGACCGCACGATGTATCGCCGCTGTTCGACCGGTTTATCGATGCGATGCAAAAAAATTCATCATTCAACACGCACCGCGGAGAGGGCAAGAAATCTTCTGCGCCCTCCGTGGTTGAGACGCATGTAAAATAAAATGCCGAAACGTACTGACATCAAGAGCGTCCTTATTATCGGTGCTGGGCCGATCATTATCGGTCAGGGCTGTGAGTTCGATTATTCGGGCGCGCAAGCCTGCAAGGCGTTGCGCGAAGAAGGTTATCGCGTGATTTTGGTGAATTCCAACCCCGCCACCATCATGACCGATCCGGAAATGGCGGACGCGACTTATATCGAACCGATTACCTGGCAGACCGTGGCCAAGATCATCGAAAAAGAGCGCCCGGATGTGTTGCTACCCACCATGGGCGGGCAAACGGCGCTTAACTGCGCGCTCGATCTCGATCGCGAAGGCGTGTTGAAACAATTCAACGTCGAGATGATCGGCGCCACGCGCGAAGCCATCGACAAAGCCGAAGACCGCGAACGCTTCAAGAAAGCCATGGAATCCATCGGGCTTAAGTGCGCGCGCGGCGCCATCGCGCATAGCATGGAAGAAGCCATGCAAGTGCAAGCGGCGATCGGTTTTCCCGTGATCATTCGTCCTTCTTTCACGCTTGGCGGCACGGGTGGTGGCATTGCTTATAACAAAGACGAATTCGTCACTATCTGTGAGCGCGGACTGGATGCCTCGCCCACGCGTGAACTGCTGATCGAGGAATCGATCATCGGCTGGAAAGAATTTGAAATGGAAGTGGTGCGTGACCGCCGCGATAACTGCATCATTGTGTGCGCCATTGAAAATTTCGATCCCATGGGTGTGCATACGGGCGATTCGATCACGGTGGCGCCGACGCAGACGCTGACGGATAAGGAATATCAGATCATGCGCGATGCCTCGATCGCCTGTCTGCGCGAAATCGGCGTCGATACGGGCGGCTCGAACGTGCAGTTCGCCATCAATCCCAAAGACGGACGCATGATCATCGTGGAAATGAATCCGCGCGTGTCGCGCTCTTCCGCGTTGGCTTCCAAGGCCACCGGGTTTCCCATCGCCAAAGTCGCCGCCAAGCTCGCGATCGGTTATACCTTGGATGAATTGAAAAACGATATTACGGGCGGCGTGACCCCAGCTTCGTTCGAACCAACGATCGATTACGTCGTCACCAAAATTCCACGTTTTACTTTCGAAAAATTTCCCAAGGCCGATCCCACGCTGACCACGCAGATGAAATCGGTGGGCGAAGCCATGGCCATCGGCCGTACTTTTCAAGAGTCGCTGCAGAAGGCTTTGCGCAGTTTGGAAATCGGCAGCTATGGCCTGGAATCCAAGCTCGATCCAGCACAGAGTAAAGACGAGGCGCGCAAGCGCATCAGCCAAGCGCTGCGCGTGCCAGGCGCGGAACGCATTTGGCATGTGGCCGATGCGTTTCGTTTAGGCATGAGCGCCGAAGAGATTCATGCGCAGTGCTACATCGATCCGTGGTTTTTGGCGCAGATCGCCGATCTGATTGAGACTGAAAAAACCATTGCCAAGCATGGCAAGAAAAAACCTTCGGCCGAATCCTTGCGTGCGTGGAAGCGCAAAGGATTTTCCGATCGACGCTTGTCGAGCCTGCTTGGCGTGAAAGAAAAAAACTTACGCCAATGGCGTCACAGCGCCAAGGTGCGTCCGGTTTACAAACGCGTCGATTCTTGCGCCGCGGAATTCGCCTCGGCCACGGCTTACATGTATTCGACCTATGAAGAAGAGTGCGAAGCCGCTCCCGAGAAAAAGAGAAAAATTATCGTGCTTGGCGGTGGGCCTAATCGCATCGGCCAAGGCATCGAGTTCGATTACTGTTGCGTGCATGCCTCGTTTGCTTTGCGCGAAGACGGTTATCAGACGATCATGATCAATTGCAATCCGGAAACGGTATCGACCGATTATGATACTTCCGATCGCTTGTACTTCGAGCCGCTCACGCTCGAAGACGTGCTCGAGATCATTCATCTGGAAAAACCCGAAGGCGTGATCGTGCAATATGGTGGTCAGACGCCGCTCAAGCTGGCGCGCGGTTTGGAGGAAGCGGGTGCGCCAATCATCGGCACCACGCCTGAATCCATCGACGTCGCCGAAGACCGCGAGCGTTTTCAGAAATTAATTCACAAATTGAAACTGGCGCAACCGCCCAATGCCACCGCGCGCACCACGCACGAGGCGATCAAGCTCGCCGACAAAATCGGTTATCCCTTGGTGGTGCGGCCCTCGTATGTGCTCGGTGGACGCGCCATGGAGATCGTGCATGCGCGCGAAGATTTAGAAACGTATATGCGCGTTGCGGTGCGCGTGTCGGAAGATTCTCCCGTATTGCTGGATCGCTTTTTAAACGACGCCACCGAAGTCGACGTGGACGCGATAGCCGATGGCAAGCAAGTGGTGATCGGTGGCATCATGGAGCACATTGAAGAAGCGGGCGTGCATTCGGGCGATTCCGCCTGTTCCTTGCCGCCGTTTTCTTTATCGAAAAAGATTCAAGATGAATTGCGCCAGCAAACCGTGAAGATGGCCAAGGCGCTCAAGGTCATCGGATTGATGAACGTGCAGTTCGCGATTCAAAACGGCAAGATCTATGTCTTGGAAGTTAACCCGCGCGCTTCGCGCACCGTACCTTACGTGTCCAAGGCAACCGGCCGGCCCTTGGCCAAAATTGCCGCGCGTTGCATGGCCGGTCAATCCCTGAAGAAACAAGGGATAGTGTCTGAGATCGTGCCTTCCTACTATTCCGTCAAGGAAGCGGTGTTCCCTTTCATTAAATTTCCGGGCGTGGATACTATGTTGGGTCCGGAGATGAAATCGACTGGTGAAGTCATGGGCGTGGGCCGCAGTTTTGGCGAGGCGTTTACCAAATCGCAAATCGCTGCGGGTAGCCCGATTCCAAATGGCGGCCGTGTCTTTATCAGTGTGCGCGATGCCGATCAGAAAGGCGCGGTCGAAGTGGCGCGTTACTTTAGTCAGCAAGGTTTCGAAATTCTGGCGACGCGCGGTACGGCCGCGGTGTTTGAGGCCAACAACGTGGCCGCGCGCGCGGTGAATAAATTGTCGGAAGGCCGGCCGAACGCCATCGATATGATCATGAACGATGAAATTGACATTATCATCAACACCGTGTCGGATAAGCGCAGCTTGGCCGATTCTTATGCTATCCGCCGCGAGGCTTTGCAGCGTAAGATAACCAATTACACCACGCTCGCCGCCGCGCGCGCCGCTTGCGAAGCGCACCGCGCCGCTGGCAGCATGCGTGTCAGCCGCCTGCAAGATTTGCACAAAGAACTGGCGGTATGAGTCGCGTGACACTGGGAGTTCATGATGATGAAAAAAACGCCGATCACCGTAGTGGGGATGGAACAACTAGAAAAAGAACTGCAACGTTTGAAAAGCGTTGAACGTCCGCGCATCATTCAAGCCATCGCCGAGGCGCGCGCGCATGGCGATCTTTCCGAAAACGCCGAGTATCACGCCGCCAAGGAACAGCAGGGATTTACCGAAGGACGCATCGCCGAACTCGAAGCGAAATTGTCCACCGCGCAAGTGATCGATCCCAAAACCGTCAACGCCAACGGCCGCGTGGTGTTTGGCGCGACGCTGCAATTGATGGATGAGCATTCCAGTCTGGAAGTGACTTATCAAATCGTCGGCGACTTCGAAGCCGACATCGCCCAAGGAAAAATATCCATCAGCTCGCCAATTGCCCGCGCCTTGATCGGCAAGGAAATGGGAGACGTGGTCGAAGTGCAGGTGCCAGGCGGAGTACGCAGTTATGAGATTCTCGTGGTGCGCTACGAATAATATTTTTTAAACCGCTGGAAGCTCGATCTGCGGTTTTTCCCCTCGCCGATAAATTATCGCCACGCGGCCGATTTCCTGCACCGCCTCGGCCGTGGCTGCGGCGCAAATTTGTTCCAGCATGGCGTGGCGTTCGCCGCGATCGATGCCAGGTAAACGAATTTTGATGAGCTCGTGGTAACCCAGCGCCAATTCCACTTCCTTGAGAACCGCCGCGGTCACGCCCGCGTTGCCCACCAGCACCACGGGTTTAAGATGATGCGCCAAGCTTTTTAAGTGTTTTCGTTGTTTTGCGTTTAAAGCCATGTAAATTAAACCGCCCCGCACGCTACGTTCATTGGTCTATTCATCATATAATGATCACATCGCCTATCTGGAAAGCCGCGCATCATACCGTAGCTTTGGCTTAATACCCCATGCCGCGCACCAAAAGCAGTCAACGCTGGTTAGACCGTCACGTCAAAGACCCCTACGTTAAACGCGCCCGCAAAGAGGGCTCGCGCTCGCGCGCCGCGTATAAACTCGAGGAAATCGACCAGCGCGATCGACTTTTGCGCGCTGGCATGACCGTCGTCGATTTGGGCGCGGCGCCTGGGAGTTGGTCGCAATACGTTAAAAATCGCGTGGGCGCAGTCGGGCGCGTCATCGCCCTAGATATCTTACCGATGGAGCCGATTGTCGGGGTGGAGTTCATTCAAGGCGATTTCACCGAACCCGCGGTGCTAGACTTATTAAGAAAGCAACTTTCGGCCCAATCGGTTGATCTTGTAATCTCCGACCTGGCCCCCAATATCACTGGTGTGCCTTCTGTGGATCAGGCGCGCTGCATGATGGTTGCGGAACTTGCGCTCGATTTTGCGCACGAAGTATTGAAGCCAGACGGTATGTTGTTGCTCAAGATATTCCAAGGTGCTGGTTTTCAAGAATTTCATCGGCGCATGCAAGCTTGCTTCACGAAGCTGGTAACGCGCAAACCGCAAGCTTCCCGCACCGAAAGCAGTGAAATATACCTGCTGGGAAAGGGGTTTAAGATTGGATGACAAAGGTCGTTGTGCGCGGAGCGGCCGCATAGCAAAATGTCGCATCGAACGTGCATTTATTAGGTTTATCATCGCCGTGAACGGCTAAGAGGCAAATTGAATAATCTCACGAAAAATCTTCTGTTATGGCTCGTCATCGCCATCGTGCTGATGTCGGTGTTCAATAATTTCGGCAACCGCCAAGCAGCCGCGCGCCCCACCGAATACTCCGCCTTCATGCAGAAGGTGCGATCGAATGAAGTCGATCGCGTCACCATGCAGGGACGCGAAATCGTCGGTAAATATAAAAGCGGCGAATCGTTCACCACCTACAGCCCCGAAACCGATAACCGCGCCATGGTCGGCGATCTGCTCGATCACAATGTGGTGATCGAAGCCAAGCCGCCCGAAGAACAGTCGCTGTTGCTCACCATCTTCATCAATTGGTTCCCGTTGCTCTTACTAGTAGGTGTGTGGGTGTTCTTCATGCGCCAGATGCAAGGCGGCATGGGCGGACGTGGCGCCATGAGTTTCGGCAAGAGCAAAGCGCGCATGCTCAGCGAAGAGCAAAATAAAATTACTTTCGACGACGTAGCGGGTGTCGAAGAAGCCAAGGAAGAAGTCGGCGAGCTCGTGGAATTTTTGCGCGATCCATCCAAGTTCCAAAAACTCGGCGGACGCATTCCCAAGGGCGTGTTGATGACGGGTAATCCGGGCACGGGCAAAACCTTGCTCGCCAAGGCCATCGCGGGCGAAGCCAAAGTTCCGTTTTTCTCGATTTCCGGTTCCGACTTCGTCGAGATGTTCGTCGGCGTCGGTGCATCGCGCGTGCGCGATATGTTCGATCAAGCCAAGAAGCATGCGCCATGCATTATCTTCATCGATGAAATCGACGCCGTCGGGCGTCAACGCGGCGCTGGTTTGGGCGGCGGTCACGATGAACGTGAACAGACGTTAAATCAATTGCTCGTCGAGATGGACGGTTTTGAAGGCACCGAAGGCGTAATCGTAATCGCCGCGACCAACCGTCCTGACGTGCTCGATCCCGCGCTGTTGCGCCCCGGCCGCTTCGACCGCCAGGTCTACGTTCCCTTGCCCGATATTCGCGGCCGCGAAAAAATTCTCAAAGTGCACATGCGCAAAGTGCCGATCGCGGACAACGTTGACGCCAATATCATCGCCCGTGGCACGCCCGGGTTTTCTGGCGCGGACTTGGCCAATTTGGTGAACGAAGCGGCGTTGTTCGCGGCGCGCGCCAACAAGCGCTTGGTGGACATGCACGACTTCGAGCGCGCCAAGGATAAAGTCATCATGGGCGCCGAACGGCGTTCGATCGTGATGCCCGAGAAAGAGCGCTTGAACACGGCGTATCATGAATCGGGTCATGCGGTGGTGGCGAAGTCGATTCCGAACACCGATCCGGTGCACAAAGTCACGATCATTCCGCGCGGACGCGCCTTGGGCGTGACCATGCAATTGCCCATGGAAGATCGTTACAGTCACGATCGTGAAAGTTTATTGGCCACCATCTCGGTGTTGATGGGCGGACGCATTGCCGAAGAATTATTCATGCATCAAATGACCACGGGCGCTTCCAATGACTTCGAGCGCGCCACCGACTTGGCGCGTAACATGGTCATGCGTTGGGGCATGTCGGATTTGCTGGGCACTCGCGTCTATGGCGATAACCAGAGCGAAGTGTTTCTCGGACGCGATGTCATGACGCACAAGAACATGAGCAACGCCGTGGCCGAAGTCGTGGACAAAGAAATTCGCCGCATCATCGACGAGCAATATTCGCGCGCACGCACCATACTCGAGGAAAATCGCGAGAAGGTTGAAAAAATGGCCAAGGCTTTAATCGAGTGGGAAACGCTGGATTCCGAACAGCTCGAAGACATCATGGCTGGCAAGGACCCGCGTCCGCCCGCGGGCGGTTCGACGCGCGGCGATTCGGGCACGCCGAAAAAACCGGATGGCAAAAGCGCCGTCAAACCGCGTCTCGATACTCCCGCGGGAGAGCATTAAGCCGAAATGGTTTCCCTGGATTGCGGCGGGCGGCGACTCGATCTGCGCCGTCCGGCGATTATGGGGATTTTAAATGTTACCCCCGACTCCTTCTCGGACGGGGGTATTTTTTTGGCGCGTACCAACGCCATCGCGCATGCTTTGCGGATGGTTGAGGAAGGCGCGGACATCATCGACATCGGCGGTGAATCCACGCGGCCTGGCGCGCAATCGGTTTCCGCGCAACAAGAAATGGATCGCGTGCTTCCCGTGATCGAGGCTTTGCATCGGCAAGTTTCCGTGCCGATCTCCATCGATACTTCCAAGCCTGAAGTCATGCGTGCCGCCGTCGCTGCTGGCGCTGGACTTATTAATGATGTGCGCGCATTGCGCGAAGACGGAGCCTTGCAAACGGCCGCGGCCTTGAAGGTGCCCGTATGCCTTATGCATATGCAAGGTCAGCCGGGCACGATGCAAGAAAATCCGCATTATCAAAGTGTCGTTAACGAGGTGGCCGAGTATTTACAAGCGCGTTTGCAGGCGGCGCAATCCGCGGGCATTCAGGTGTCGAATCTGGTGATCGATCCTGGTTTTGGTTTCGGCAAGACGTTGGAACATAATCTAGAATTACTGCGTGGTCTTAAGGAATTGCGCCGACTGGGCGCGCCGATTTTAGTTGGCCTGTCGCGCAAATCGATGATTGGAAAAATGCTGAATCTGCCAGTGGAACGGCGTTTACACGCGAGCGTGGCTCTAGCCTTAATGGCGCTGCACAATGGCGCTGATATAGTGCGAGTGCACGATGTCGCTCCGACGGTGGAGGCTGTGCGCACGTGGACCGCCGCGCATCAAAAAAATTAGGGGAAAAATTTTATGCATAAGAAACGTCGCTTCTTTGGCACCGATGGTGTCCGCGGAAAAGTCGGCGAAGAACCGATCACGCCCGAAACCGTCTTAAAACTGGGTTGGGCCGCGGGCCGGATTTTAGGCAAGGGCACGACCGAGCACGCGAAAATTTTGGTCGGTAAAGACACGCGCATTTCCGGGTACTTACTTGAATCGTTGTTGGAAGCTGGGTTGTCAGCGGCGGGCGTGGATATTCGTCTATTGGGCCCGATGCCGACACCGGCCATTGCCTATCTCACGCGCACCGCGCGCGCTCGCGCTGGCATCGTCATTTCCGCTTCGCACAATCCATATGAAGACAACGGCATCAAATTTTTTTCCTCGGAAGGAACAAAATTACCCGATGACGTCGAGCTCGCTATCGAAGACATGATGCAGCAACCTTTAACCACCGCGGGTCCAGCGGCGCTCGGCAAAGCCAAGCGTTATGACGACGCTGGCGGACGTTATATTGAATTTTGCAAAAGTACTTTTCCGCATCGCTTGAGTCTCGAGGGACTCAAGATCGTGGTCGACTCCGCCAACGGCGCGGCCTATCACATCGCACCGCTGGTGTTTAGCGAGTTGGGCGCGGACGTGATCGCGGTCGCCAACGAGCCCGATGGATTTAACATCAATCGTGAATGCGGCGCGACCTATCCGATTTTTCTCAAGAAGACGGTGTTAGCGCATAAAGCCGATTTGGGCATCGCCCTCGATGGCGATGGCGACCGCGTAATCATGGTGGATCATCGCGGTGAAATAGTGGATGGCGATCATTTGTTGTACATCATCGCCATGGATCGAAAAAACGCCGGACGTTTGCAAGGCGGCATCGTCGGAACACTCATGAGCAATTTTGGTTTAGAACAGGCGTGCGCTTCGCATCGTATCCCCTTTGTGCGCGCCGCGGTGGGTGATCGTTATGTGCTTTCGAGTCTCATCGAGCAAGGCTGGAATCTGGGCGGCGAAACCTCAGGGCATATTATTTGCCTCGATCGCTGCACCACGGGTGACGGCATCATCGCCGCTTTGCAGGTGTTAGCAGCCATGCGCGGTACGGGCAAAACCTTGGCCGAGCTCATGAGCGGCTTGGAAATTTATCCGCAGACGATGATTAACGTGCGCACCAACCGCCGCTTCGATGTAAAAACTTCAAACCCGGTGCAATCCGCGGTGCAGTCCGCCGAAAAGGAGCTAGCCGGGCGTGGACGGGTGGTATTGCGCGCTTCCGGCACCGAGCCGGTTATCCGCGTCATGGTCGAAGGCCGTGATGCCACGCAAGTTGAGCGCCTTTCCCGTGACCTGGCCGATATCGTCAAACGCGCCGCCGACGAGGCCGCCGCCTAAGCAAATTGCTTTCTTCGGTCTTGGCCGGTAACATCGCGCCGGTTTTTCCGCCAATTTGAAAAAAATCACAGGGGTTCCCATGGCAAAGCGCCGGCCTTTGGTGGCAGGTAATTGGAAAATGAACGGTAGCCGCGCAGAATCCGCGGCGCTGGCGATGGCTATTAAGCAGGGTATCGGCGCCACTTCCCAGGCCGAAGTCGCGGTATGTCCTCCATTTATTCTTATTCCTTTAGTGGCTGAAAAATTAAATGGCAGCCCCGTTGTGTGGGGCGGGCAGAATTTATCGGTACACAAATCCGGGGCGTATACTGGCGAAGTATCCGGTCCCATGCTCAAGGATTACGCTTGCACCTACGTTATTGTCGGGCATTCAGAACGGCGCACGTTTTATGGTGACACCGATGCTTTAGTCGCGGAAAAATACGGCGCCGCCCAAGCCGTGGGTTTACTGCCCATTTTATGCGTCGGCGAAACCTTGCAAGAGCGCGAAGCCAACCAAACCGAAGCGGTGGTGGCGCGACAGCTGGATGCCGTGGTAAATAAACATGGCATTGGCAGTTTCAAAAATGCCGTGATTGCTTACGAGCCCGTATGGGCCATCGGCACCGGCAAAACAGCCAGTCCGCAGCAGGCGCAAGACGTACATCGTTTTATTCGCGAACGTTTGGCCACTAAAGACAAATCGGTGGCGGAGAATGTGCGTATTCTTTACGGCGGCAGCATGAAAGGCAGCAACGCCAAGGAACTTTTAGCGCAAGCCGATATCGATGGTGGTTTAATCGGTGGCGCTTCATTACAAGCGGAAGAATTCCTGACGATTTGCCGCGCGGCGAACTAACGGAGAATTATCATGAGAGATTTCGTATTAGTCATCGATGTGATTTCAGCGGTGGGCTTGATTGGCCTTATTTTATTGCAACAAGGCAAGGGCGCGGACATGGGCGCTGCGTTTGGCAGCGGCGCTTCGCAAACGCTTTTTGGCAGCCGCGGTTCGGCAAATTTTCTGACGCGCGTCACCGCCGCCTTGGCGACGATTTTTTTTCTTTCCAGTTTGGGTTTGGCGTGGTTGTCCGCGCAAAAGACAGGACCGACGAGCGTGACGCAGAGCGTAACAGTTGAGCAACCCGCGAAAGCGGAAACGCCAGCCTTGCCCGTTGAAAAACCAACCGCGCCTAAGGCGCCAGAAGTGCCAAAATAAAATGACACCGCCATCTGGCGGTGCATCCGAATAATCGCCGAAGTGGTGAAATTGGTATACACGCTACCTTGAGGTGGTAGTGGCGAAAGCCGTGTGGGTTCGAGTCCCACCTTCGGCACCATGTTTTCTAGCGCGCGCAATGATTTTGAATTCACGCGCGATTTTTTTGTGACGCGAATCGATAGGCGTTTTTTATACCCTCAAAAGTTTATAACCCCTTGAAGAGTATAAAATTATAAGCAGTTGCTCGCTTGACATCCTTTGCAGCGAAAGCCTAGACTCGCCGGACCTTCAAATTCAACGAACGGAACGAATTCCGTCATCAATTCTGGGGTCTGAATGCTGCAAGCTTATCTCCCCATTCTGATTTTCATTTTCATCGCGCTAGTCATGGGCGGCGTGGTGGTATTGGCTGGTCGCGTGCTCGGTCCGCATCGTCCCGATAGCGCCAAACTTTCTCCTTACGAATGCGGTTTCGAAGCATTCGAAGACGCGCGCATGAAGTTCGACGTGCGTTATTACCTAGTTGCCATTCTTTTCATTATTTTCGATTTGGAAATCGCTTTTCTATTTCCGTGGGCGGTGGCGCTGAATGAAATCGGCATGTTTGGTTTTGTTTCGATGATGGTATTTCTCGGCATCCTCACCGTCGGTTTTATCTACGAATGGAAAAAAGGAGCGCTCGAGTGGGAATAGCGGCGCGGATGAACAGAATGAAGGGAACACGCCATGGGTATTGAAGGCGTGCTGGAAAAAGGTTGGATCACTACCAGCGCCGATAAGCTGATCAATGCGGCGCGCACTGGATCGCTTTGGCCCATGACGTTCGGCTTGGCGTGTTGCGCCGTGGAGATGATGCACGCCGCCGCGGCGCGCTACGACATGGATCGTTTCGGCATGGTTTTCCGCCCCAGTCCGCGCCAGTCAGACGTCATGATCGTGGCTGGCACCTTGGTGAATAAAATGGCGCCGGCCTTGCGCAAGGTTTACGATCAAATGGCTGAACCGCGTTGGGTGATCTCGATGGGTTCCTGCGCCAACGGTGGCGGTTATTATCATTACTCGTATTCCGTGGTGCGCGGTTGCGATCGCATCGTGCCAGTGGACGTGTACGTACCCGGTTGTCCGCCGACCGCCGAAGCCTTGCTTTATGGCATCTTGCAGCTGCAAAACAAGATTCGCCGCACCAACACCATCGCCCGCTAGGCGCCAAGGACGAAACCGTGACTGATTCGCATCAGCAGCTCGCCGCTCACGCTCAAGAAATGTTGGGCGAAGCGCTCGTGGCTGTTCATCAAGCGACGGGCGAATTGACATTGGATATCCAAGGCGAAAAAATTATTTCGGTCTGCCGCCGTCTGCGCGACGATACAACGTTCGCCTTTGACTTGCTGATCGACGTGTGTGGCGTGGATTACTTGGATTACGGACGCGAATCGGCGTCAGGAGTAAGGCCGGGCGCGCGTTTTGCGGTGGTGTATCACTTGTTGTCGCTTAAACGCAATCAACGCCTGCGCGTGCGCGCGTACTTGGACGATGACATGCCGCGCAT